>CAACVD010001120.1_pt1 | contig 12903 bp, 13 predicted proteins | sample 2381771 | NCBI WGS metagenome assembly CAACVD01 (sample SAMEA5211965, study PRJEB30684) | marine metagenome | biome: Marine; feature: Epipelagic; material: Water | collected 2015-10-15 | depth 15 m | reverse complement strand
AATTCTTTAACACGTGTATTATAATATTATTACATTTATTATTTGAGGTGAAAATGAATTATCTTACAAAACAAGACGTTAAAAATGTTATTGCTAAACTTATTGATTTTGAGGCACAACTTAACAATCTTTATGCTATGCAAGGAATTAATATCGACCAAAACACAGGAAGAAGAAATATGCTTTTGTCTCCTGTTCAAGAAAGAGAGCTAGCAAATCAATTAAGACAGAGATACGTTCATGTTACAGAAGATGGTCGACCTGGACAGCCAGATATATTTATTGGTGACATTAATACAGAATTAGAATGCAAACTCACTAGTGGCACAAAGTCTGGTAACAGCATAACCTACGCTTTACAGACAGATTATGCTACATTGGTCAACAAGGGAAAACTAGACTACCTTTATATAGTCTCTAGCAGAGATTTTACAGATTTTTGTGCACTTCACTTTATCGGTTTGACACCTGAAGATTTTCACCCTCCCGCCTCTGGATCTCGAGGAAAATCTAGAATGAAAAAATCTGCTGCTATGAAGAAGTGCAGGGTGCTTCATGGGGATATTATAAACAAAAGAGAGAGAATGATAAAAATCTATCAAGACAGAATAGACGATATGATTGATAAATCAATAACAGACACTTACAATTGTCTCAAGGAACATGAAGCTAAAAATAGTTCAACTATTGTATGTGAAAAAGCTATTCAAAAGATAGAGGAAAGATATGACAAAAAAATTAATAAACTCATTGAGAAAAGAAATAACTGGGAAGGTAAAGAAGACAGCTACGGCTTCTGCCTCTTGTCTCTTGAAGAAGAGTGAGAATATTATTATTATCGTATTCTTTGCTGGAACAATATACACAAAGTGCATTATTGATTTAATTAAAGTCAGGAGTAAAGATAAAACCTAATTACTATAAATGAGAGGTATTATGATTTACGAAAATGTTTTAAAGAGAATATTAGAAGAGTTTGAAAAAGGTGCACAAACTCTTCACATTAAAGGCGGAAGAGGTTACAGTGCAGGATCTGCATATGCAGAAAGAAACCCACCGGTATACGGTGAATCAGAAGCCAAAGCTATTGCAAGAGAAGACGAGAGAAAAAGAAAAGATAGAAAAAATAAGTTGAACAAAGAAATTGAAGATGAAGAAGTAGAAATTTCTAAAGCTTTTAAAGTGCAAGATATAAGCATAAATGAATTAAAAGAATTAATACGGAGTATTTTATATGAAAAAAAGTGACCTCTACATGTACGCTAAACATTTTCAGTTAGTCCTATATAAAGACAAGGTTTTTGATTGGGATGGCAATCTTCTTTTTAAAGAGACAGATGACGAAAGACTGGTAGTAGACAGCGAAGGCCGACTTTACAAGCGAGGTGAGTTAGTTAACTTTATCTTAGAAAACATCCCAGCACACTAAGGAGGACATTATGAGCAGAGAGAAAACAATATTTTCTAGAGCACTATTATACGAACAAGAAGATGTGCAATATAGCCCGGACTGGGAATTAGATCTTAGAGCTAACTGCACAGTGTGGGCATGCTCGTGGATGATAGAAGGGATGCAGCACCCAATAACAACTAGGGTAAAGATAAACGTGATATCAAAAGCAAAATCAAACACTTTTGAACCCGTGAGTTGTCTAATAGAACAATACAGGGAAGGTTATTGGAATATATTCGATGAAGTTTTTTTAACACAAACCACATATAAAGATAGCGATTCATTAAAAAATGAATCTTTATATAGGATGGAAAGTTTTCTAATGGGTATACCTTTGACTAGCGTAAAAGAAAAATATGGTATCTTAGAAGAAAAAAAAGAAGAAGAGGTTGAGGAAGTAGATGACGGAAAGAATATCATATCATTCTCACCTAGAAACAAATCTTAAATATGACAATGGTCAGAAAATAAGAATAGGTGATTTAGTTAAACTATCTTCTAAAGCTAATCCTGCTTTTTGGAAAAGTGGTATCCCAGACAATACTTTTTTACTTGTAGATATCTTTGTTATTGATGCATCATCTTTTGATGATAATCATGCATATTATGCGTATATATATTATAATGGAAATACAGTCTTAGCCAATATGGAAGAAATATATAAAATTAATTAGGAGTTATTATGGGTGGTTTAGCAGGTCACATGTCCCATGTATACGCAGATCTTCACTTGTCTTTAAATGATATGCATGCTATTATTGATGGGGTAGGTAGTGGTGATATTAAGATCAGCGAAAAAGCTGATGGTCAAAATATATTTACTAGCACTGCAACAGACGTCGACGTGACTCTGGATGAATCTGGAGTAGTGAGAATTGCTAGAAATAAAGGGGACATAGCATCGGGTGGAAAAACACCTGCTAGAGCAAGAGAAGATTTTATAGCTTCGAACAAATTAGTCCAAGCACTCATATTTGGAGACGGAGGAGATGCAATAGAGGCAGTACTTAATCAGCTAGATCCTTCAATTAAAAATGAAATATTTAGAGATCCAGAGATGCCAAAGGTATATATCAATTGTGAGATTATTCACGAGAGAAAACCAAACATGCTTATATATGATAGGAACTATATATTGTTTCATAACTTAGCATGTTATGCTACAAAGAGTGAATTGCCTGACACATACAATCCAGAAGACCCAGATGGTGAACAAAATGTTATTGATGAATTAGATAGAAAATATAATCTTCTAATATCTGCACTTGACAATACTGAGATTGAAACTCAAACAGTATATGATGGAGAGAATGTAACAATGAGATGGAAAGTTGGAGGTCAACAATACATGGACAATCCAACAAAAAGATTTCAAGAAGACCCGGGTTCTTTAGAGATATTTAATGAAGTCTCAGAGAGAACAAAGGGACAACTAACAAGTATCTTTAAAGAGTATGGCCTAAGTGAAAACAACACCACAGAAGAGCTAGTACAAAAACATCTTGAGAAAAATCAATTCCCGGTTGTGTTCTCAGGAATTGAATCTAAATATTACTATGAGATGGGACAGGTTTTAATGTACGGTCCTAGGTGTCCTTATATGATAAAGAAATTAAATATTGACACTAAGGCACTGGATGCTAGACGACAAACCAAGGCTGTTAAAGATTATTTAAGTAGTGTTATTGGAAAACCAGCAATGACAATCTTAACAAAGACTTCTAATCCTGAGAAAAAACAAAGAGTAGAAATGATGTCACCTGTGATGATTAGACTCAAAGTTGTACTTTTAGAATATTCAAAAGCAGTGTTAAAAGGTGCAGACTCTGTGTTAGCTTCAGACCCTAATCTTACACAGTATGTTTTTAGATATGTCTTGCAACAAAGAGACATGATAGAGGAAAAGATAAGAGAAATGTATGCTGATGATCAGAAAAAAATAGAAGGTAATTTGGATTATCTAAACATCCAATATGAGTTACTAGGTGATGTTGATGCTTTGGCGACTTCGATTGAAGGGATTGTTTTTGATTACTATAGAAAAGGAAAGCGGATGAGATATAAATTTACTGGTCCTTTTGGACCTGGCAATCTTATCGGTGGTTCTGGTGGTTTTGAATTAAAAGATGAATTGATGCGCAAAGGTAGAGAATCATTTTTTGATGTTAACAAAGACAAAATAAAAGAAAACGTTTCAATAGTAATGCCTAAACAGTATCTTAAGAAGATGATTAAAAATCTAATTATCTCACTTTAGTCTATTCCAATAACTTTTCTTCCATTTACAGTTGCTATTTTTACCAGCTCTTCAATGTCATAAAAATGAGTTGCTTCTAATAGAAATCTTAGCTCTACCATCATGTCACCGTTTGAGAATGGTTTGTAAACATCACATATATTGTCAGAACCAATTGCTACACAGAGACCCAATGGTACTAGTTCATCGATTGGAGTAATAGCATTGTGAGATACTACCAGTTTTTCATTTCTTCTATGATCAATCCAAGCAGTTGGACATGATACAAAACTAAGACCAGCATCAATACAAATCTTATAGACTTCTTCCCTGTATTTTTTTGGGTGTGCTGCCAGACTAATACTGTGAACCGCAGTTACCAAACCTTCCATACCATGTTCAATTGTCTTTCTTGCTAACATCTCAGTTTCTTTCTCAGTAGTACAATTAAGCTGATCGACATGTACGTGAACTCTTTGGCCATGCTCTTTTGCAGTTTTCATTAAAATATCTAAATGCTCAGACTCTCTGCCTTTGTCTTTACCGGGAAGACCACCAATAATATCGAAAAAGTGAGCATGATCTAAAAACCACTTCCTTGCATTGGGATCAACAACACCTTTTAATGTTTGGCATGCTATCTTCAAATTAAATTTTTCACCCCAATCTGTTTTCGCCTTAAGCGCAGCATTTAGTGCTCTTTTTTCTGTCACAGGATCAATATCGATAAATGTTAAACCAGCAGTAACACCCATTTTTATTTGATTGTATATGGCTTCAGATATGTGATTATAATATCGTTCCTCTGTCGCAGAAGATTTAAATTTATCTACTAGCTCCCACTTATCAAACAGATGCGCATTGACATTGTCATTTTCAAAATCACTAGTCTGTGCTGTATATGCTCTATCAAAATGAGCATGTGCATTAATAAAACCCCCATTTCTTTCTATTAGCATGTTTAGTCTATCTAAAGTTTGCACTAAGACTCCTCTGTTTTTGGTAGTGTCATATCACCTGAAACGATTACACCTTTATGTTCGAGATAAGCGTTTACTGTGGTTGGCCAAAGTTCTTTTGCTATTTCTACACATGCCTCTGCAACTTTTTGTATTTCCCACTGAGCACCCTCATGAGATCTTAGGCTAATAAACTTGAGTAAATTATTAAGATTACAAGTCCCATAATATTCAGTGTACAAATTTTGTGGCAAGATCATACGTGCCTGTTCTCGACATATACCTTGGGATAATAGTTTATCAAAAAGGTCAATAGTATCTTTTACATGATTTTTAACTATCTTTGATGCCGGCCAACTAATTGGCTTGGAACATGCAGGATGGTACATATCTATTTGCGGGTTTATTAATTCTTCTATGTTTGAAGACTGTCTATTTGATTTATGCTGTGTCCGAAAACTTTCCGGCTCATAAAACTCTAAACTATAATCTGTATACCTTCTACTAATTTCATTATAGCTCCATGTCCTATGTCTATGGTGTTGCGACCTGACGAAAAGAGGCACCTTAAACCGCATTGTAACAAGATTGTGTTCAAGTGTTGATGTGTGCTGATGTTTAATTAAGTATCTTATAAGTTTTCTATCCTTGGTATCCATCTCTTTTTTGTGCTTTCCAAAAGAAACCCTAGCTGAATTTACAATTGTTAAGTCGCTCCCCATATGAGAAACATATTCGACTGATCCGATATTATCGTGGTATAAATTAATTTTCTTATTCATTATTCCTCCTAGCTATTATTATAACAATAATAACAAATTTTACAATTCATTAAATGATTTTTGAATAATTCTGCTAGGACTGTTATTTATTTATATGGAGGTTAGCTATGAGAAAACTATTGTCAATTATCGGGATATCTCTAATTGGGTGTAATGATGGTGCACTTCATTATATCAAAGATATTAAACCTGAAATCATAGTTCATCCGCAGCTAATTGATTTTGGACACCTTCTGTCCGGACAGGAGAGCCGACAAGATAGAGTAACAATTATTAATGCTGGCAATGAAACTCTTTATCTAGATGATCTAGAGCTTGACGATCCTAGCCAGAGGTATTACTTAGACTATGCGGAGACAGAATATTTAGAACCAGAAGAAATTTTAGATATTAATATATCATACACGCCAGAGACTTATGAAGATAATCCAGCTATATTGACTGTTAAATCAAATGACGAAGAAAATAGTCACATCGATGTTATAATCAATGGTTGGGGCGATGCGCCTGTTCTTAAAGTTTTTCCTGAAGATAAAGACATGGGAAATCTTTTTATAGGTTGTGACAGTGAAGACACGATAACATTTATGAATCTAGGTAATGTTGATTTAATAATTGAAGATATAACCCAACTAACATCTTTGCCACAAGAATTATTTATAGATTATGGCAGTTTACCTGTCTTACCTTGGACATTAATTCCTGGAGAATTCTATCAAGCAGATTTGAAGTATAAACCAAGAGACATAGGGACAGATGATTCAAGGCTAGAGATTAAAAGTAATGATCCGATGCACGCTAGCTTTGAAGTAAAACAGTACGGGGAAGGTGTGATTGAGGAGTGGTATATAGATTCTTGGGAACAAGAAGAAATACCAGTTTTAGATATATTATGGGTTATTGATAATAGCGGATCGATGGCTTCACACCAATCAAACTTATCGACAAACATTAGTTATTTTATGAATAATTTTATTCAGCTAGGCGTAGATTATAACATGGCAGTTATAACTACTGATCGACATAACTTTGCACAGATTATAACTAATCAAGATGCAAATGCTGTCACTCTATTGGCACAGTCTGTAGTGACAGGAACATACGGCAGCGGCATTGAACGTGGAATTCAAATGGCTTATGATTCACTATCTGATTCGAATTACGCAGGACTAGGAGGGGTTTTCTTTAGACAGGACGCAAAGCTAGTTGTCATATTTGTTTCAGATGAACCAGATCATTCACATGCTACATGGACTTCTTATACATCATTCTTCGATCAACTCAAACCTGCCGGAAATTTCATTCCATTTGGTATCATTGGAGACCCACCCTCTGGTTGCGGCGGTGGGGGATGGCAGGGCGCAATGTATGGTGCCGGTTATTTTGAATTGATTAAACATTATGGGGGATCATGGTATTCAATTTGCGAAACAGACTGGGGAACTCAATTGCAATCTCTAGGAAACCAAGTTGTCACACAATCTAGATTTACACTATCTGAATCTGACCCTGTTGAGGAAACAATTAATGTTTTTGTTGATGGTCAACAACTTGAGGAAGGTTGGTCTTACGATTCTGCATCTAATCAGGTAGTTTTTGAGGCTGATTACATACCCGAACCTGGCGAAACAATCCGCGTTGAGTACGCTTTATGGGGATGCTAAATAAACTTAATGTTACTACAAAAATAGTATTAAGCTTTGTATTTGGTATGCTGTGTGGAAAGATATTACTGATCCAATATGAAGCCATTACATTCAAACCCTGGTTGTGGAGTAAACCCCCAGTAGTTTTAAATTGTTATGGTGAAAAACTAAGGTATTCCTATATTGAAAAATCTGTAAAATACTGGGAAGAATTGGGAGAAAGAATACTTTTTATAGAGCAAAAGCCAATCAAAAACCTTTGTAGGAAAAGACACCAGATCACTCCTGGTTTTATTAAAATATACATGGGTTCTGACGTTTCTTTTAATTCAGAAGCCACACTAGCATTTACAAAAAGAAAAGCTAGTTCAACATCTGGAATGATAGGGGCCAACATTATTTTACGACCAGGATCTTACACGATAAAGAACCTACTTACACATGAATTTGGGCATGCTTTTGGCTACACACATTTAAAAGAACCTGGACATATTATGCACCCAGTCACTGAATTGATGGGTGACAAATTCTGGATACCTTAACAATAGCAGGAAACACTTTGAAAGTAAAACAAAACTTAGAAAACTTTATTATCAACAAGATACCAGATCCTGCTAAACTATTGTTTTTTTATAGCTTAGCTTTTTACTTGGGATATATTGTTGGGAATTACGGTTATCGCAATTCAATTATTATTATGACAAAAATATGTGAGGTATACTATCCGCAGTGATAGGTACACGCAATTAGATATTTTTTGTATGCTATACCTTCATGATCGATTGTATCTGTAATGGTCGACCAATCGATTGCTTGGGTACACTTAGCAACTGTATAATTGTGAAGTATGTCATCGTCTTGAAGCATGCCGTAACCTGCTATATTTGAAGATGTGATATAATCACCGTTTTCGATATTCCCGCTGATGTTTGTTACCCAAATTTTTCCTTCACCTAAAGAATTTATATCAACATCTTGCTCATTGTCTTTAATCGTCAAATTATATTTATATCCTTCAACACCTGTACCTATATTTCCAATTACACCATAAACTCTTTTATCCTTAATTGAGTTAGCTAGTGCAATACTTGGTAGTGCAGTTGATACTTCATTCTCTAATAATAGTTTACCTGTTGACTTTACAATAAAGCCTAACACAGCATCTGCTTTTGATATGACAGAAAAGTGTTTTCCTGTAAAAGATGTATTGTAAACTACACCCCCTGATCCATCCCCAGTTATAGTTGCACAAGTCAGTATACCGTCAGGATCCCCACCAGAACCTGAGCTCCCTTTGTTCTTTTGTTTAAACTTTAAAAATGAATTTGTAGTCCCAGGTTCGTCACTTCTAACACCGCCTACACTATTGCTGTAACCTCCTTTTCCAATTATAATAGTTATACCGTCAGAATTAGTGTTAACAGATCGATTAACAAAAGTTGCTATCGTGTCAGAATTATTAAATCCCTCAACATAGAGACCTGTATCAGAGCTAACATCGAATGCACTATGCTCGGCTTCTCCGTCTACTGTTCCTATCCTTATCTGACCGTAAGTTGCTGTTCTATCAGCATACAAAGGTCTACCACCTCCTGATTCGATGACTGTACTGACTGTTGCTCCGGCACCAATTTCTAGCTCTTGATTTACAGAATCCCAATTAATTAGTTGCTGACTAGCTGTCTTAGACTGAATCTCATCTGTTATTAATCTAGATCTAGCAGTAACTGATGCAGCACTTAATGTATCATTGATATATGTTGGACCTTGTACTGATAAATCAAACCCACTAGTTGCTGAGGATGGCTGACCTATCATGACTGTATTGTCTTCTATCCTCATAACTTCTGCAGGAGGATTAGATCCATCAGAAGTTTTAAAAAACATCTTACTTTTAGTGTTTGATGCATAGCTACCATCAGTTTGGACTTCGATAATTGCAGACTCATTAGAAGTTGGGCTAGGAAAATTAGAAAAAGATATTTTTCCGAGTGTAGCACCAGAAACTAATCCGTTATCATTGTTATGAAATATTAAGTTGGGTTTTGAGTTATTTGAATCTGTTTCTATCAGAATACTTCCAGTTACTCTTAGCTTAGCTTCGTCTCTTGATATGAGACCTATACCTACATTACCGTCATCAGCTATTACCATTTTTTGAGTTGCGCTTCCTACTCCATCATTTGTAGTGTAAAATACTAAATTGGTTGGAATGTCTGACCCAACTGACCAGTCTCCTGACGCTATAGCAGCAATCCTTGCACCATATCCCCATGTTGTTCCGTTTTCTGTCCCAGCAAAGTGAACTGTACCTAGTGTATCATTGTTCTGTATGTTGCTATCAAATCTAGATAATATTATATCGCCATCATCATTAACAGATTGTACTTGTAATTCTGCTTGAGGGTTGCTAGTACCTACACCCAACTTATCATCTGTTATAAGGCCTCCTGAGACGAATAAGTCACCACCAAATACTGCTGTACCTTTAGTTGTTGTACCCCTACTACCAATCGATCCGGATACGAAGAAATTAGTATCTGAGTAATTAGCTTCATTTGGTGATGCCCCGGAACCTCCGGACATCACCAATACTTGCGCATACTTTTTCACAACTGCTGTGTCATCATCAGGGCCTCCTAGATATACACGATCAACACCTGAAGCGCTCTCGTCAAGCACCAAGCCTACATAGCCGCCTGCAGTAAGAGATATTTTGTCTTCTACGTCCGGAAAATCTATGTATGTATTTGAGTCACCAAGATGTTGTAATCTTTTTGAGATTGCTATATCTGAAGTGTGAGAAGAATTATCAATACCTACAACAAAAGTACCGGCACCCATACTGGATACACCGTCCGGACCAAAACCAAATCTACCATCTGCACGTGCTCTGAAAATGATATCACCATCACCGTCTTCCATCTCCAAAACTCTGGTACCAGATCCATTCCCGTCAGTTAAAAGTTTAAGAACATGGCCACTGGAATTCTGATCATTGTCAATTATTGCAACATAGTCACTAACATTTCCTTGCACATGCAATGCATTGCTTGGTGAGGTCGTACCTATTCCAACTCTAGAACCGGTTACAGTAAGCATTCCACTTTCACCTATAAACGTAGATCCGTCTTGCAACATTTTCAAAGCTTCAACATCTGCTGCACCTCCTGATCCACCGTCTGTTTGTATCGTAAATGCATTATTATTACCTGTTGCTGTCCCACTATATATTAAGTTATAACCAAAGTCATTTGCGTTGTTACCGAATCTCATTGCTACGACGTCGTTATTTGCAGCAGTAATTTCTATGGCAACGTCATTATTAACATCACTAGCTATTACGTCTAGTTTACCTTTAAGCTTGATATCTTCATCTACGTAAGCGGATCCGGAAACGATAAGCGAATAAGCTGAATCAGTACCATTTGGATTGTGTGCACTTCCTGTCACAATGATCCCCTCTTTAAACTGCATTGTAGCAGTTCCCATATTCTTTATTCTTGGCATATTTTCCTCTTTTAAATTTTATTGTATAATTATACATATAAGAGTTAAAAAAATGAAATTAGCCCTATCTGTAACATTGATGTGTATTGTAACAGGTATACTGATGATATATGATGGATACCTAAAAACAATTAAAAGAAATCACCTATGGGACCAATTAGATCTTGTAGATGAAGAAATAGAAAAGTGTGATCATCATTTTAAGATGAAAAAGCTTATTGCTCTCAGAAAAAAGATTAAGAAAAGATTAAATAGTCCTTGAGTATTGTTTTTATTGTTTATTGTAAATAATTATATTATGGGGGTGTTTCTATGATAGAGAAAGGTGATGCTATAGTTTTTATGGGGCACACTGAATTTATTAATTCAGGAAAGAAAGCACATTATCAATTAGGAAAAGTTTTACAAGTTGGTAAGTACGATTTGATTATAACGACTGGTGAAGGCGTTTTTCAAGAAAAATTTAAAGTACCTAGAAATAATATTGTAAAAGTAGATACTAAATATTTATCTTATAATAAGAATAATATTCATCAACCAAGATTGGGAGATTTAGTTTTATCATTACCAAACAATAACTATGACAAAAGAGATAGTATAATTGGTGTATTGATAGAAATACAAAAAGTACCTGGTAAAATAACTCGGGCTAAGCTCAGAAAAGGTAACGATGAATTCAATGTTTCTTATGAAAGTTTATTAACTTTAGAGGAAAAAGATGATACTAGATCTAAACGGTGAAATATTCTACTGGAAGTCTTCTCCAAAAAGAAATGGAGGTCATGTTAATTTTGGCTCAGTACTGAATAAAAGCTATTCAAATATTTTATTCAGAAAGAAAGAAAGAAAGCTAGAAGAGTATAGAGAAAAAATTAATCCAAAAGCTCCTAGTAGATTTAAATGTAATTACGTATCTCCTGAACTTAAAGGGTTTTGTGATCCACGTTCTCTATGGAGAGATGGCGGCATTATATATGAAGTACAAGTTTATGGTACTGGCTACTTGACTGATGGTCAAATTTATACAAATTTTATTAATTGTAAAAAGAATAAAGAATATGATATAGCTTTAGACTATTGGAATAATTTTAATAATTATAATATAAGACCAGAAATTATTGTTGATGGTAAAGTTATAGTGAGAGATAAAGTATGTTAATTAAAGAAGAATTATTGAAATTAATTATAAAAGATCTGTTTAGGCTTCATGAAGCTCCAATTAAAGATTTTGGTGCATTACCTGTTGATGGGGACGATGATGATGATGATCAGCAGCCGTATAGAGTGCCAATTAAAAACCGTACAAGGGTTGTACCGCGAGACAAAAAACTCAACCCCAAAATTAAAAGACTAAAAAAATTATCTGGTGCTGGAATGCCGGAAGGAATGAAATTAAGAGAAGAGGATTTTAGAACATTGTTCGAACCATTCCCTTATGACGTCAACATTTTTACTGTACAGTCAACTAATGAGACTGGTTTGACAAATGATCAAGTTGATACTATATTTACAAAATTACGTGATACAGAAAATTTTAACCCTACTATAACAAAAAGGTCTACTGACCCAAATGTTATAAGCGATATTCAGAGCGCACTGGGTGAATATATCACACATATCGATTCCATATATCAACCAGATAATTTTATAAGTTTAGTAAGGAAAGTTAGTTTAGAAAATGCATGTAAAGCCATAAAGGTAAATCTAAATACTACAGCAAAAGACGCATTAAATATTTTAAACACACCAATGATAGATAAGCTTGATAATATCAAATTTCCAAGAATGTCAAGCGCTAGCTTGAGTACACTCAAGCCTCAAGCGCGTGCTAAAGAAAAACATGTGACCAATTTATCAATCCCAGATAATTTAAAATTATCTGATAGTATAAATTACGAACCGACTGGTAGACCATATGATGATTACGTCGGTGGTTACGAGTCGCGAGCAATGTATTATGGTATATTTGTAAGAGATTCTTTTATATCAACTCCAATTGAAAGTAAAATGCATAGTCATTATGCATATAAGAACAGCAAGTCTGATCATGCTAAACAGTATGGTTACACTGTACAAAGATATAGGAATTACGGCACTCGCGGTGGTAAAGGGCAAAGCCCATTTGGAATTAGTGTAACTGTACAAGATCTAGATAGCAAAGAACCTTTTGACATAAGACATTCCCAGCAAACTTGGAGAAACGATTCTGATAATTTCCATGTCCAGCTAGTAAAGTATTTTAAAAAGCTTGAGACGTCTTTGATGCATCATTATAGTCACCTTGCTTCAAGAGCGCAAACTCTTGTTTCTATAATTA
>CAACVD010001118.1_pt1 | contig 12935 bp, 16 predicted proteins | sample 2381771 | NCBI WGS metagenome assembly CAACVD01 (sample SAMEA5211965, study PRJEB30684) | marine metagenome | biome: Marine; feature: Epipelagic; material: Water | collected 2015-10-15 | depth 15 m | reverse complement strand
GAACATAACGATAAGCATGGAAGTAAAAAGGGTAAAAGAGTTACTCTTAGAATGCTATCAGCCGTCTTTAGAAGGGGTGTGGGTGCGTACAACACAAATCCACAGAGTGTAAGACCCAGTGTAACTAGCTCCGATCAGTGGGCATTAGCGAGGGTCAACGTCTTTTTAGGAGCAGTTAGAACTGGTAGATTCAAGCGTGGTAAATTTGACCGTGACCTATTACCAGAAGGTCATCCACTTAAAACAGATAAGTAAATACTACTTGGGAGACCTTACCTGCTCTGTTTGTGGTCACGATAAAGTCAAGGTCAATGATATGTTACGTTGCTATTACTGTGAGAGATTTTATTATGATATGCACCCAGAGTGGATAGAATATGTTTTGAAAAGAGAAAAAGACGATGAAGATACAGACGAAAAGAAGAGGTAGGATATTATCGGCTAGAAAGTCTATCATTGAGCAGACAAAGATGCGTCAAGGCTTCGAGAGAAAGCTATATAAGCAGATGGTAAGTTACTTCAATAGCACTGGTAGGCAAGCAAGCCGTGAGATACAATCTGGCAGGGTAGAGCTAAAAGGCTTAGAAGAGCGTTTATCACAGGTGCTACTCCCACATTACAGAAGCGTTATCGAATCTTTTGCTAATAGGTTTGTATTTACAAAACAAGAAAACCAGTGGGAAAGAATGATTCGAAGCTACATCACAACACAGGGTGGAGCAAAGATTACTAGGATATCTGGCACAACAAGAAACAAAATAAACAAGATAGTCTCTGACGGACAGGTAGAGGGTTTTGGGGTTGATAAGATTGCTAAGAACATAAGAACCCAGATGTCAGAGCCATTTACACGGTATAGATCAGCACTCATAGCAAGGACAGAGACACACAACGCATCAAGTTATACTAATCAAGCCGTAGCAGAGAGCTATGAAGTGCCTATGAAGAAAAGATGGGTATCAACTAATGATGACAGGACAAGAAGCCACCACAGTGCTATGAACGGTGTTGAGGTGGATATAGAAGCAGACTTCGATGTTCCATACAAAGGTGTGACCTATAAGATGAAACACGCAGGAGACCCAAGAGGCGGCCCTGCAAACGTAATTAATTGTCGATGTGTAATACTCTATGTCGAGCCAGATGATTTTGTTATTGATGAAGATACACCACAAGATCAACCGTTGCCTACTGTTTCAGAACCAACTGTTTCCGATAGCACAGGAATATTCTCAATTGTAAACCGTGACAGTGTAACAGAAACTTCTATAAAAATTATTTCAATGAAGGAAGCAAAAGATAGACTAAATAAAGTTTTTAGCGATGCCAGTAAGGATGACAGATATTTAAACAAAAACATTGCTCATTTTAGAGGTTCGACTCCTAGAGATTTTGGTAAAGTTTCTGGTGCAAAACTCACGGAGAGAGATTTGTCTATGATTGTTGCTTTAATACCAGAAGCTCAAGAACTTTGCAAAAAGTTTGACGTTCCAATGTTGAGGGGTATTAAAGGTTCTGCCAACACGATGTCATTCAACGCAAACATGGGCGATGGTATAATGGGTATTGCACAATTTTTTGCAAGAGACACTTCAAGAAATGTTGGAGATACTTTAGAAACTATAAGTGATAAACAGAGAGCAAAATTGCAAAACCTATTAGAACAAAAAGAAAATCAAATAAAATTTAGAAAGGAAAAAATAAAAAACCTTTTAGAAGGTGGCACTTATGAAGATTTAAATAAGTACGATCAATCTGTATTCGACAGTCAGAATAAAGCACTTCTGCTACTGTTTGACGAATATAATGACATCAAAGGAAAACTAAAAAGAAAATCCCTTTCTCAAGATTATCTTGAAAAAAATACATGGAAGAGGGGAGATGACATATCAAAAAGACCACACTCAATAAAAAGTTTTGAAACTAATTATTTTGACCGATTTCGATCTGTTTGGTATCACGAAATCGGACATCATATACACCAAATGTATAAGCAAAAAATAAAGAAGGATATAGGAGTTACAATCAAAGAACCTAATTATAAACAAGTCGATAAGCCGTTAGAAAATAGATTGAATAAAGTTAGAAATATTAACGAACATTCGCCAACTAAATACGGAACAACAAACACAAGAGAATGGTTTGTGGAAAACTTTTCTTTATACTACAGAGGAAAAGAAGATTTGGTAGCACCAGAATTTTTGGAAATTTTAGAGGAGATTAAAGATGGCAAAATTAATTGATTCCTTAGTGAAAATACTTCGAGATAAAAAAGAAAATTTAAAAAAAGAAGATGTGAATTTCATTAGAAGTCAATATCATTTACTAGAACCAGATGATTTCGAGGAGATTGGGCACATAGAGGAGATAATTTCCCAGATACAAAATGCTCGAAATTAAACAAGGAGATTACTAATGCGATTAACAAATAACACATTTGGCATAAGGAATCTTAATGAAAACATTAAGGGCACAGTGAGTGGTATCTATTTTTATAAGTACAAAACGGTCAATGAAGCAATAAAGGACTATGCCCAGAAGTTCGATAACTGGAGAGACCTATACTTCAAAGACCTTAATCTAACAAAAGCAAAGGCAGAAACATTTGTTACAGAAGTTCAAAAATCTATATCAGCAAATAAAAAACTGGTTAAAGAAGAGATTTACGAAAAAGTAAAATGAGCAATCATATAGTGTTTAAGTTTGTCTATTCAGAAAGTTCTGGTGAAGCTAAAATGAAAGCATCAGAATACTATGAAGAGTTGCCATTAGTTTTGAAAGTAGATTGTCTAAATGATGCTATTTTTGATTTGCAAAAAGAAATAGAAAAACAAAGACAAATAAGGCTCAAAAAATATAAATCAAACAATTGAGAAAAGACCGTAGACCAGATGGGTTAGAGACAGTCTTACTTTTACTGCTTATCTTTATCTGTTCTCTTTTCTTTGTTGTTACGGACTGGGATAATCTAATTTTCATACCGTTCATACATTACAATCCTTTGGAACTCTTCAAATAAAAAATCACCGACAACTAATGGGAGTAAGTCATCGGTGATTAGAGTGTACCCTGCCAAGTTTCGAGCAGTCCGAAGGCAGGTGGCAGGGGTGTTCGAATTATACAGTAAACATTATAAGAAATAAATAACTAATCTCCTCTATAGGTTTGACCTAATTTTTGATAACCACCTTTACTATCAGTGCTGTTGATCTCACGGTGTTTCCATCCGAAGGGGAAATCATCTACATACTCTGGTGGTATACATATGATGTGATACTGGTTAGCTGTATCTACCATGAACTTCTGTGGGGGATACAACTCAATGCCCATCCAATCATCTCCCAGTAGAGCACGGACGATCTGCATCTTATCAAACCATTCAATCCTAGTGGTTTTATCGTTCCTCTTGATGGAGAGCCAGACACACTTTCCCTTAAGCTCTTCATGGTGCACCATGTCATCGGCACTACTGCCATTGTAGAAGTTGACGGTAAATATATTGTTTTTATAAATCCTGCCCATCGACTCTCGTTGAGATATTGTCTTGGCACTCTCCATGCACTCCTGTTTCTCCTGCTCTGTAAGAGTCTTCTCATGCTTATTCTCCACCCAGTCTACGATACGTTTGTAGGTTTCGTTTATGAAGTTGTCGTTTACGGAGACATTGCCCATGAACTCAAGAGTGCCACCTTTTAATTTAATATGGCTGTATGAGAAATCCATTCTAGTTTTCATTACCACTCTCCCTTTTCGACAGCTAATTTTTTAGCCTTATCCAATCTGATGTTGATGGTCTCTAGGTTCGATGCGACAGTAAACTCTTTCAACATCGTTCTATTACTAACCACCCAGAAGCGTCCTTCCTTTCTAAGCATAAGACCTTTGTCAGTCCACTCATCGGAAAGTCCTGCAATACGAGTGCTCCTTCCATTTGTCTTTTTTGGTATCCATTGAATATGTTCCATATGCTTATCTCCCTGTGGGGGGAAACCCCCCACCTTTCTGTCTGTAGTCATACCAACACCTCTACGGTATTGTTCTTGGTTGAGACAAGCTTCTCCCAAGCCTGTCGAGATACAGTGGCTTTACGGTTGCCACCAGACTTGCACAGTTGGCTAGTGGAGCAGTGCACCCACTTGTGCCCAATGAGTGCCCAGATGTTTCTACTGTCACCACCCAAAGGATATGGGCAGTAGGTCATGGAAAAAAGCTGTGCCTTCTTCCACTTCTTACCAAGAGGTCTACCTTTCGGTAGAGGGGTCTTGATGTGTTTGGTGTTTTTGCGAATTGTAGTCATCGACTTCTCCCATTGTTGTTGGGGGGGTCTCCCCCCCCTGTTGATTAGCTATCTACCCTTACACCGATGCCGTAGTAGACTTCTTGTGTAATTATCATCTCAAGAGTTCTGATGAAGTTGTAAGTATCATTAACTCTGTGCTTCTTTATCAAACCTTCTACGAAAGTTTTGAATTGAGCTTCTGTCACATACCAAGCTTTTTCACCTGCTTCTCTATGAGTTTTTCTTAAAGATACGATGTCTCTTTTAATTGCGATTGATAGTTTCATTTTGTTTTCTCCCATTTTTACAAAGTGATTCGTTTTCATATAATTATTATGCAACAATTTTAAAGAGTAGTCAAACACTTTTTTGATGTTCAACTACTCTTTTGTGTATTTCCCTAACAATCGTTCATTGAACAATAAGCTTCTGAGCCATATCTAGGCTCTGTGGTAGACCAATGATCTAGTAAGTTTAAAGCACCACCCTTATTTAAATGAGCTTGTATCTGGGAAAGCTTTCTATCAGCTTCCCATTTTTCTATAGTGGCAAATCTATTTAGAGTCCATCTATAACCATATTCGTCTTCACAAACTATTTCAAAAGCTTCTGCTACGTTTCTATTGAAGTGTCCTATGTGAACCAACTGTGATCTAACTGCTACTTCCATTTGTCTTCTCCTTCGGATTAATAATTTCTAAGAGCGTTTTTAGCTTTTGCTCTATTCTTCTTGTTGCCATTTTTCTTCAATGCTTTTTCCCAAGCTCTCGAAGTGCTGTGAGTTCTACCTCTACCTTTTATTCCTTTAGCCATCTCTCTCTCTCATTCTCGAAGTGAGGGTTAAACCCTCACTCCATTCTCTGTTAATTTTGCTTCCAAAGAAGTTCTTTCGAAAACTCTGAAGTACTTCTTCTTTTTCTTTTTGCTTACCTCTTTGGTCTCTTTATCTTCTTCTTCGTCCTCTGACATAAACACTAAGCTTGCTACAGTCTTTGTACCTTTCATTTGCTTGCCTTTGATCTTGTAGAAATCAAGAGCTTGTCTGAATGTGCAGAACTCATCTCCTTCGTTGTAGTCAAGGTCAATAAGTGTAGCTACGTTAATTCCTGTGTATTCATGTCCGTTTACAAAGTTAATCATCTTTTTTTCTCCCATTGTGTTAAAGTGATTCGTTTTCATATCTATTAATATAAACACTTTTTTGTAGTAGTCAAACACTTTATAAATGTTTTTTCACATTTTTTTGTAGTTCCTGGGGTTTTAGGCTTATTTTTTTTTGTATTTACAAGCTTGAAATCTACTAAATATGCTAATATGATGCACATTATGCCTATACCAAAACCGAATACAGGCGAGAATAGGGAAGCGTTTATGAGCCGTTGCTTATCATCTGATATCATGCAACAGGAGTACAGTGACAACCGTCAAAGAGTTGCAATATGCAGTACAGCATTTGATGATAAGGACAGCAAAATGAATGATGGAACAGAACTAGAGCAGAAAAGTTTCGAAGATATTTTAGACCTTGAAGCCGAATACACCCTAATAGAAGATACAAAAGCTTATGGTGAAGACGAGGATGATGACGATAAGGAAAAGAAAAAGGGTATGTTTGAAGGCTATGCTTCTGTCTTTGGCAATAGAGACTTAGGCAATGATGTAGTAGAGAAGGGTGCTTTTATGCGTTCTCTCAGACGCAAAGGAGCAAAGAAAGTAAAGATGCTGTATCAACACGACACCAAAGAGCCTATAGGTGTATTCGATATGGTCAAAGAAGACAATGATGGATTATATGTTAAAGGTCGATTGGCTATGGGCACTCAGAAGGGCAGAGAAGTCTATGAATTAATGAAGATGGGTGCGATAGACGGATTATCAGTAGGATACCGTGTGGATGCCAAAGGCTACGATTATGACAAACGTAAAAAATATAGAAGACTCAAAGAAGTCGATCTAATGGAAATCTCAGCAGTTACTTTTCCAATGAATCCAAGTGCACGGATACAGGCTGTGAAAAGTGATTTTACTGTGAGAGAGTGGGAAAAGAAGCTACGAGACGTAGGAGACTTATCTCATTCTGAAGCAAAAGTGGCAGCATCTGCTGTCCATAAAGCTCTAAGTCAACGAGAGGTTGATAAAGATGCCGATTTATTGGGCAAAATAAATGCTCTAACAGAAACCTTCAATAACAGGAGCTAATTATGGCAGAAGAAGTAAAAGAAGCTATAGATGGCATGGTAAAAGCCTTTGAGGAATTCAAGGCAACCAACGAATCTAGGCTTGCAGAGATTGAGAAAAAAGACTCTGCTGATGTTCTCTATGATGAGAAAATCAAAAAAATCGAAGCCGACATGGACAAGTTTGAGGATATAAACCAAAAACTTACTGTGCAACAGCAGGAGCAAAAGAAGTATGGAGAGAAGTTAGATAACTTTGAAACTATGCTTAAGCGTCCAGAAGCAAACCTAACTGCTGATGACATTGATACAAAAATGCAAGTTTTTGATAAGTGGGTCAGAAAAGGTGAGTCAGGTCTCGATGAAATGGAAGTAAAGGCTCTTACAGTCTCTGATGACACACAAGCAGGTTATCTTGCTCCACCAGAGTATGTAAATGAGTTGATTAAAACCATCACAGAGGTAACACCATTCAGAAGCGTTGCTAGAGTAAGGACAACAGCACAAAAGTCAGTGCAAATCCCATCTCGAACAGCTACATTTTCTGCACAATGGGTTGCTGAAACTGGTAGTCGTGCTGAAACAACTGGATATACAACAGCATTAGAAGAAATACCAACACATGAGCTTTATGCACTTGTTGATATTTCTACACAGCAGTTGGATGATTCAGCTTTTAACATGGAAGCAGAAATGCAGTCTGAATTTGCTACACAGTTTGCAAAAGCAGAAGGTAACTCTTTCATCTTAGGTGATGCCGTAGGCAAGCCAGAGGGTGTAATAACAAATTCCAGTGTTGGCACAACTAACTCTGGAAGTGGCACACTCTTAACTGGTGATGGTCTTATTGAACTTGTACACGCAATCAAGTCTGATTATGGTCAGAATGCTTCCTTTATGTTTAACAGAACAACTCTTGGTGCTATTAGAAAGCTGAAGGATTCAGCAGGACAATATGTGTTCCAAGCAGGAATGATGTTGACAGCAGGTGTGCCAAACGCAGTTCTTGGGTATCCTTATGTGGAAGCTCCAGACCTTGCTGACGTTGGTTCATCAGCAAAGCCAGTAATATTCGGTGACTTCAGTAGAGGTTACATGGTCGTTGACCGTGTAAATCTTTCAGTGTTGAGAGACCCATTCACACAAGCTACTTCTGGTAACGTCCGTTACGTTGCACGAAGAAGAGTTGGTGGACAGGTAATTCTTCCAGAAGCTCTCCGAATTCAAGTAATCTCAGCTTAATAGGGGGTATAAATGAAAGACTTATCAAACAATATAAATCCTGCCGTTTCAATCATAAGTGCTGTCAGAACAGCTGCCGTTAATGGTGGTGGTGTTGACTTGCAGGGATATGAATCAGCAACCGTGTTAGTGGACGTAGGAGCAGAAGGTGACACACTTTCAAGCTCAGTACACTTTGAGGTATCATTAGAGCATTCTGATGACAACTCAACATTCACTGACGTAGCACAAGCCGATATCATGGATGGAACTATTTCATCTGGTGGCATCTTCTTAAAGCTTGATGGTACAGCAGGAGGTAATCCAGATACTACAGGTGGTATATTTAGAGTTGGTTACAGAGGTGGCAAGCGATACGTTAGAGTTGTACTTGCTAAAACTGGCACACACTCAAATGGAACTCCGATAGGTGCAATGGTTGTCAGAGGTCATGCTAGACATACTGGTGACAGTGCATTTACTGCACACGCATCTTAACGATAGCTAGTGGAGAGGGGAGAAATCCCCTCTCTATGTGAGATTTACAATGAAGATAAAAATTACAAAAAGTATTGTCGGAACAGCTAATGCTCAAGGCTCTCATACCAAAATGTATCAATTGGGAGAGGAGTTTGTAGCTACAGAAGAATGGCAAATGAAGTTAGCTCATCAGTTTATGGATGCAGGTTGTGCCCAAGAAGTTAAGACAGTAGAGCCTACAGAGACCAAAAAAGTAAGAGCTAGAACCAAAACAGGACATTATAAGGCTGATGACCCTAGCACACCAGACGTAGATGAAGCATGGGAAGACGCACCAGTTAAGAAATAATCAGGGTGATCTATGAGCCGAACACTTGACGCAAACATTACATCGGCAATTACATCCGACAATATTGAGCCATTCTTTGCCTTCCAAATAGCCTTCGATACACAAACTTTATATCTATACACAGGAGTGGGAGACATCACTATTGGTGGAAACACCTATAGAGGGGTAGGAAGTGTTATAAACTTTGATAATGTAGAAGAAAGCTCTGATATCGGTGCTAAGAATGTCACTGTTACATTAAGTGGTATTCCATCTACAAATCTCTCACTCGCACTCACAGAGCCATATCAGGGCAGAGAAGTCACAATTCTTTTTGGGATTCGTAATGCAAATCTTTTATTTTTGGCTAGTGAAGACGGAGAATTTATCTTATCAGAGACAGGTGGTTTGATAGATGTCTCTTCTGGTGTACTAGATAATGATGCCGTCTCTACTCTCTTTGTAGGATATTTAGATCAAATGGATATCAACGAGGGTGCAGAATTTAGTGCTATTACAGTGCGATTAGAGTCTAAATTATTGGAATTAAACAGGGCAAGGGTTCTTAGATACACTTCTGCCGTACAGAAAGCTCTATATAGTGGGGATAAGGGGTTAGATTTTGTCGATCAGTTACAGGGTAAGACGTTCAACTGGGGTAGAAGATGAAGAAGGATACTTGGGAAAAAGACCTCGAACTATATATAGAAGAAGTCCGTAATAAGCCTTTTGACTGGGGTATGCACGATTGTGTTGTTTTTGCTAATCAAGCTATCAAAGTTCAGACTGGCAAAGGGTTTTTTGATGAGTTTTTACCAGACTATGACACGGCTATAAAAGCCAATAGAACTTACAGGACAATGCTTGTAGAAATGAAGGTGGCAACTCTTAAAGATGCTATAGATACAAAACTAACACGATTTATAGGTATGATACCACCAAAGGGTAGTATTGTATGTGCAGTAGAGAGACAAAGAATAGAATACGGAATAGGGCACAAACTGGGGGTCGCTATAGATCATAGAGCAGGATACTTAGGTTGGAACGGTTTGCAATTTGAGAAAATAAAATCTGAGGATGTGTTTTGGACTGTAGACTGATATTTAGCTTTGCTTTGGCATTATGCCTGATACCAAGCATAACCTATGCCAATCCATCAACTATAGTATATTACGCAGTTACTGCCTTTAATTATATTGGAGGTACGGCTACTGTAGCTAAAATTGCTACATACGTAGCTACATCAATTGCCACCAACTATGTTTTGAATGCCCTTGCTCCACAGCCACAAATACCAAATCTTAACTCTTTAGGTTCATCTAACGGAGGAGCAACGTCACAGGGCACAACAACTGTGGGTGGGTACAATATTTCTGGGATAGCAAGTGCTGCCGATCATCAGATTATATACGGTCAGACAAGAGTTGGTGGTGTTATAGTATTTAAAGAAGTAACAGACAATAACAGATTTCTTCATGTTGTTTATGCTATGGCAGGACATATCTGCGAAGAAGTATCTAAAATTTATCTTAACGGTGAAGAGCTTACTATAAACGGAAGTAACTTTGTAACAGCACCTTCCAAGTATGTAGATGGAAGTGATAACTTTATAAGGGTAAAAATACATCTGGGAGATCAGACCACAGGAGATAGTGATTTAGTTTCTGAAAGTTCAAAATGGACATCAGACCACAAATTAAGAAATATTACATACATATATGTGCGATATGAGTTCCAAGCAGATGCTTTCCCAAATGGAGAACCAAATCTAACAGCACTTATCAAAGGAAAAAAGGTATACAATGTTAACACAGGAGCAACAGCTTGGAGTGATAATACTGCTTTAGTGATTAGAGATTATCTTACAAGTTCTTACGGACTGAATATTCCGACAGCAGATTTAGATGATACAGCTTTTGCAACAGCACAAACTGTATGCGATAACACTATAAATTTAGCTGCTTCTCTTGGTGGTGGAACGCAAAAAAGATACAATGTGAATGGTGCTCTTACAACTAATGTGAACCCAAGAACGGTTTTAGAGAAGCTTGTAGCGTCTATGGCAGGTATAATGTGGTATTCTCAAGGTAAATGGAGAGTGAAAGCAGGTTCATACACAAGTCCAGTTACTACGTTTACACAAGACGATCTAAGAGGTAATCTTGCCATACAGACAAGGCAAAGTAGGAGAGATAATTTTAACGTAGTCAGAGGGAAATTTAGAGGAGCAGAGACAAATTTTCAAAACACCGATTATCCTGAGATACGATCTAGTACATTTCTGAACATAGATAATAATGAAGAAAACATTATTGATTTAGAGCTTCCGTTTACAAACACCAGTGCTATGGCACAAAGGATAGCAAAGATATCTTTATTCAAAAACAGACAACAGATTGTAGTTAAAGGCATTTTTTCAATAAAGGCATTACAGGTGCAGGTTGGAGATATTATTCAACTTACTAATAGTAGATTGGGTTTCAGTGCTAAGACATTTGAAGTGCAAAACTGGGTCTTTACTCCAGATGTTGAGCAAGGTCTTAATATTGATTTGACCTTAAGAGAGATTTCTAGTGCCGTATTTGATTGGAATGCCGAAGAAACACAATTCGAAACAGATAATACAACATTATTAGACCCATTCAGTGTACCCTCTGTAGGTTTGTCTGTGACAAGTGAGCTTAGAGTGATAAACGAAAAAGTGTCACAGGTAATAATAATAACAACATCTATGAGCACAGTTGACGCTTCCAGAATAGATTTTGTAGAAGTTGAATTTCGTAAAGCTTCAGACTCAGACTTCAAGATAGTGGGTACAGGAGAGTTAGGAATATACGAAGTATTTGATGTGGAAGATGGCTCTTTTGTCGTGAGGTCGAGAGCAATAAGTACGTTAGGGGTCAAAGGAACATATAATCAAACAACAGCTAATATAGCAGGACAAGGAGTTGCACCTGCTGATGTTGTAAATTTTGATGCAATTGTTTCTGGAGATAATGTGATATTAGGGTGGGATGCTATAGCTGATTTAGATTTATCTTTTTACACGATACGTTTTTCGAGTGAAACGTCTGGTGCTACTTGGGCAAACTCCACAACTGATACAGAGAAAGTACCTAGACCTGCAACAACTTTTAGTGTTCCTGCTCGTTCTGGTACTTACATGATAAGAGCTTACGATAAAACAAGTGTGGCATCACAAAACTTTACATCGGCTGTTGCTATACCTACAACAAGCCTTGTTCAGTTTAGTAATGTTGCTACACAAACAGAAAGTGCATCTTTCTCTGGCAATAAAACAAATGTACAAGTGACAAGTTCTGCTTTACGGATGACGGATGTTTCAGACTCCAGTGACCCAATATTGAACACAGGAGAATATATATTCTCTTCTGATATTGATGTTGGAGCAACCAAACTTGTAAGAGCAGAAATAATTGTAAATACAATACGGCTTGATACAGCAGGAAGCATAAATGACTGGGATAGCATTGGTGGTGGCTCTACATTGTGGGATCAATTGACTGGTAACGTAGATGATTTATCAGGCACGACATCTCAACAAAAAGACTCAGATGTGCAGTTTTTTATTGAGCCATCTACAAGTAATTCCTTTACAGGAACATATCAGAGATTTAGAGCAGGTTTCTTTACTGGAAGATATTTCCGTTTTAAGGTACAGTTAAGAAGTACATCAACAAATATAACACCGAATATATCATTACTTAAAGCAGAGGTTAGATATAATTAATGGCAAATCACGACTACAACATAGCAAACCAGACAGCACCTAGTTTTCGTACTGATCTAAATAACGCTCTTCTTGCTATAGTCTCTACAAACTCTGGTGGGTCAGCACCATCTACAACTTTTGCTAATCAGCTTTGGTATGACACTAGTGCTAACCAACTTAAGATGAGAAACGAAGCAGACTCAGCGTGGATTATTTTGTTGGAATCAGATCAGACGAATGCAAGAGTTAACATAATCACAGATGATATACAGTATGCGACTTCAGCAGTAACAGAAGTCAAAAATACGTCTGGAGCAACGGTTTTATCACTACAAGTGCCCTCACAATCTACAGCAGAAGCAGGAACAGAAACAACACAAGTTATGACTCCACTTCGAACAAAGCAATCTGTACAGGCAAATGCGATTACATCAGTAGTTGCAGGTACAAATATGTCTGTATCAACATCCAGTGGAGCAGCGACTGTCACTAATTCTATATCAGCAGGTTCTGGACTTAGCTTAAGTGGTGCTTCGATGAGTCTTGGCTCAATTGGTGGATTGACCAATGTTGGTTCATATATATTAGGTGTGTCAGGTTCAAGTGCAGGATATAATGCAGGAGCTACAGTTTCTGGAAGCAGTCTTTATTATGCAGGACTTGAGTTTCCTTATAGTTTTACAAGTTCTGGTAGTGTTACAAATGACGGAGCAAGAA
>CAACVD010001116.1_pt1 | contig 12941 bp, 19 predicted proteins | sample 2381771 | NCBI WGS metagenome assembly CAACVD01 (sample SAMEA5211965, study PRJEB30684) | marine metagenome | biome: Marine; feature: Epipelagic; material: Water | collected 2015-10-15 | depth 15 m | reverse complement strand
TGAAGTCGCTGCAATTCTTTTTAATCCATTAATACTACTCATTATTATATATATATAATATATTTTATTATTAATTATTAAATTTAACACCATATTCTAAACCACCTTCATTATTAGGATAATAAATATATTTATCTGTAAAAAATTGTTTTCGCTGGTGAGTATAAGTATTATTAAATAATCTCTGAATATAATAACCTCTATTAGTATATTTGTTATAGTGTTTTATTGATTGAATAAATATATTATTAACCTGAGACTTAGTTAAATCTAAATAATCACAGATAGATTTAATATCTTTAAAATAATGAAAATCACCAACTTTATCAATCAATAACCATTCATTCATAAATTATAAAAAAAAATAAAATTTAACTTTAAACTAATAAATCATGAATTAATTTAGGTGGTATTCTATATCTATCTAATCTATTAGTACCACTACCATAATTTATAGATACGTCTGCTTTATGTTTATTAGTGCTTTCAATTAAATTACCACACTTACCATTACATAATTTATTATTAAAATTTTCTTTATTAGTCCATATTCTCGTCTTTTTTTTATAACCCCAATCACAATACATACAATAATCTACGTCATAAAAAGGTAAATCTTTAACTATATCTCTATATTTTAATTGACCTGTCTGAGGATTCTCCATAAACCATAAATTAGGTTTAAAATAATCAATAATATCTAATGTCCTCTGCACTAATAAATCTGATTCTTTTCTTTTTTCTTCAATTAATTCTTTTGTTAATATAGTGCCGTCCTTTTTAGGTCTACCAATCCAACAATTTTGAAGATTACTATAAAAAGTGCAAGGAGGACTCGCCCATACAATATTAAAATCACCAGGTTTATATTGTTTATAATCCCAGTCCATTAAATCAATATTAATATCTGCTGGTAATTCTAAATCTAAACTTAATACTTCATAACCTAATTCTTTACATACTTTACCTACTGATCCAGTCCCACTAAATAATTCTAATACTTTCATTATTTATATAATATATATTTATTATGAATTTTTAACTAAAATCTATAATTACTTTTTTATGCACTATTTTAAATTTACCTTCACTCTCCTTAGGTTTATAGTTATAATATTTACCGCCCTTAGTATATTTATGTTTATTTTTTAGATAATACATTCTTCTCTCCTCAGGACTCATTATATTATATACTTAGAAAATATTTTTACTAAAATTAACGTAATTTAAAAATCATAAAAAAAAATCTTCTATAATGTAAAACTATGGACGATATAGAAGAAAAAATAGAAGAAGAATTAGATAATAAATCTATTGAAAAAGATAATAATATTTCTGTTGAAATTGAAGATACTGAATCAATAGAAAAACCTAAAAAATCTAAAAAGGTTAGATCAGAAGCACAGATAAAAGCGTTTGAAAAAGCAAGAATAAAAAGAAAAGAAAATTATGAAAAAAGAAAACTTCTTAAAGAACAAGAAAAACAAGAAAAAAAAGAAGTTAAAACTAAAATTAAAGAAGAAATAAATAATTTAAGTACAGAAGAAATTAAAGAAAAAATTAGTAAACCGAAAGTGCAACAACCACAACAACCACAACAACCACAATATCCTCAATATAATTATCACCAACCACCTACACCTATAATAAATAATTATTATTATAATACACCACCACCACAACAAGAACCACCAGTTAAGAAAGGTAAAAAAAAGAAAGTTATTTATGTATCTGATTCAGACGAAGAAATACCTCATGAACCAGCACCGCCACCTGCACCAAGACCACAACCACAACCAGTTAAAAAAGCACCTGTAAATACTAAACCAATTTTAAAATATAATTTCGCTTCATAAAAATATAATATATAATATATATAATGACTAATATTAGTGAAGAAGAATACGAAAAAAAAATTATTGTTAATAAGTTTGATTTTTCATGCGACGACGACGATATGAGTATACCTGAACCATTACCAAGAAAATCTTTTAGTATGATTATAATAGGAAAACCAGGACAAGGAAAAACGAATTTAATATTGAATCTTCTGACTAAAAAAGGTAAAGCATTCAATAGAAAGTTTGATAGAGTATTTATTTTTTCACCTTCATTAGGTACTATAAAGGGCGACGATCCCTTTGAATTAATACCTGATAATCAGAAATTTACTGAGGCGAGTTTTGATAATATAGAAAACTTTTTAGGTCAGATAGAAGATACAGGTGAAAAAGTATTATTAATTTTAGACGACGTTATAGCAGATATACGTGGTAAAGGTCGTGGAGAAGTAGAAAATAAATTAGAAAAAATATTTTTTAATAGAAGACACCTATGCGGTGCAGGAGGTAGTTGTAGTATTATAGCAACTAGTCAGACCTATAATAAAATAAGTCCTAAATTAAGAAAAACTGCTTCACACTTTATAGTATTTGAAAACAGACAGAAAAAAGAAACTAAATCTATTTTTGAAGAAATAATATTAATACCTGAAAAAGAATTTTATGACGTTATGAAATATATTTATGATAAAAAATATAATTTTATGTATTTAGATACAACAAGAAATCAAGACGATATGATTCATAAAAATTTTAATAAATTAATTATTGATTCACCTAATATTATTAAATTTTAAGGGTTAGTTTCAGGTAAATCATTACTTTCATTACTTTCAGTATTATTTATATTTTTTTTATTATTATCAGGTGGTAAAGGTTTTCTATGTATTTTTAAACAAGGTGTATCAATTCTATCGCACCTACTTTTGAAACACACTACTAAGCAACCTGCAAGAGAACTTAATATTAAAGTTATAAATAAACCTAACTGCTCTAATGTAAACGATTCTAATTTAGTCATAATATAATAGTAAAGATATTAATTTAAAAAATTATCGTCTATTTCTTTTAAATCTTTAACTGGTATTAAATAATGTCTAATCATATTAGTCCCAGTTATACATACTTTTAATTCTAAATCAGGGTGTACTTCAATACCCATAATTTTATCAGTAAAACTAAAAATAAAATAAACTCTATAACCTTCTTCTATTTTTAATAATGCTTCATTAAATTTATTACAAGTAATTATAGTTTCAGGATATTTATCGTGTTTATTTCTTCTGCCTTTAACTTCACAGATTATTTTTTTTTCTGTATCATGAAAATCTAAAATATCCCATATATCATTATTTCTTTTGAAATCTGCATTAAAATATTTATTTAGTATAGGTAAAGTTTCGTCTTCTATTTTTTGTCCTAACTCCCATAATTGTTTATTAAATTTAAACATTATATAATATATAACTAAAAAAAAATAATATTTCTAAACGAAAAAAAATAAAGGTGAATAATATATAATGAGTAGAAGACCACCACCTAATTCGATAAATAGAAGTGTTTTGAATGATCTTAATGATAGAGAAAATTTAAGAAAAATAATTAAATCAAGAGAATTTAATTTAGAAAGACAGAAAGAACTTAAAAAAATTATTAAAGAAACAACTGAAAATTTAATTAAAGCACAGAAAAAAAAATCTAATAATCTTAAAAAAAATAGAGGTAAAAATCTTAGAGGTGAATATAAAATTAATGACGCTTTAAGAAGAAGGTATGAAAGAGGTGAACGTAGACATAAACCAGGTGAAGAACCACGTATAGTAGGAGACCCTGTACCTATACCTGCTGCTGCTGCTGGTGGTGCTGCTGCTGCTCCTATGAGTGCAGAAGATAGACAATTAAAAAGAGAAGAACTAGCACAACAATTACAGATAGAAAATAGAAAATTAGAACTTCAAGAAGGTCAAGAACTCGCTGCGGTTGATTTTAGAAATAAACTAGCAGAATTACGTGAATTAGAATTAAATAATGAAAGAGATATGAGAGCAGAAGAGAATGAATTACGTAGATTAGAATTAGAAGGTAAAAGAGAAGATATACCTTTTATTAATTTAGGAAACGAACAATTTTTTAATAATTTATTAAGTGGTGTAGCAGCAGAACAACAGAGAGGCAGAGAACATACAGAACGTATTATGCATGAATTATTAGAACATAATAGAAGAACTCAGGGAACTATGGGTGCTAATATTATTGAAGAATTATTTAGAAGATCTAATGAAACTGGTTTAAGACCTCCTTCTGAACCTGCTTCATTACCACCTAATCCTGCACCACCTAACGTTATAATAGCAGGAGATAGACCACCTCCTTATCCTGGTAGTGAAATAGCAGATAGAGTTAGAAGTATTTTAAGTGAACCAGTTGAAGGTAGTGTAGGTGCTTTAACATTATTAGAAAACGAATTACTTGAAGATAGACCAGTAGCAGATTCAGAAGATTTAGTACAACGATTTTTAGATTCTAATTCAGAAACTCATGGTGGTTTAGGATTCGGTGATAATATTAGTGAAAGTAATTTATCAGAAACTTCTTCTGCGAGATTTGATAGATTAGTAGACGAAGCAGAAGCAGAATGGTCTAAAACAGCGGAAGGTATGGAACAAGCAAGAAGGGACGAAGAATTTAGACAATCTTTACCTGACTTTTTATTATTTGATAATCCATTAGGGGACGTTGATTTTACACCCTCAGAGGCAGCGAGTTATGATAGAAAAGCAGACGAAGAGTTTGAAAGTGTTTATGGTGCTGAAAAATTAAAAGAATTACAAGAATTAAGAGAACAGAATATAGCAACAGATAGGATTAATCAATTAGAAAATCAGATAGAAGATATACAAGAAGAAGAAGAAGAAATAGAACAAGAAGAAGGAGCAGGTGTAGGTTTAGTACAACAAGCAGGAGAAGCGGTAGGTGGTGCATTAGTAGGAGCAGCAGATATAGGATTAAGAGCAGCAGGAGGAGTATTACAGGGAGCAGGTGAAGCAATAGTAGAACAATTACCAGCAATACCTACCGCAGGTGAAGTAGGGGCAGCAGCAGGTAGAGGATTAGTCGCTGCTGGTGGTGGTGCATTACAAGGAGCAGCAGGATTAGTAGGTGGAGCAGTACAAGGTTTAGTAGGTGGTGGAGAGGAAAGAATTGAAGAAGTTATAGAAGATCAAGGTGAAGAAGGTTTAGATATAGACGACGAAACATTATTAGAAGAAGTACCTATACCTACAAGAAGTCCAGCACAGATATTACAAGACAACGCTGATTTTGATATGAGTGAGTTTGAATCACACCACGCAACAGAATCAGCAAGAAGAGGTAGACCACCTATATTACAAGATAATTTAGGGGCGAAATTTTCTATTTCTAATGTATCTGATAGAGAACATAAAAAACTCGCACCAGGTCAGAAAGTAGATATAACTTCATACGGAAAAGATAAAAAAGGTGATAGTATAGGATATTTCGGTATAGGTGGTGGAGTTAGTGGTGGTGAAGGTAGACGTAGAGAATCAAGATTTCAATTAAAAGCATTAAAAAAATCTATCGATAAAGGATTTTTAAAATTACATAAAAATTATTAAAAAATAAAATTTTATAAATATTTTTATATATTATAAATTATATAATAAACTAATGCCTGCACCTAAATCTAAACCACCTGAACCTGAACCTGAATATGATTTAAAATCTTATCTTGAAAAAAGACAGAATGATTATCAAGAAAAATTAACTGCACGAGAACAATTAGAAGATACTTTATGGGAAAATAATTTAATTAGAAAAAAAACTGGTAATTATAAGTGTTATATGGAAGTAGCAGATAAATATAATTTAAAAAATAAAAATATTGAAAATTTTGAAAAAATAATCTATGATAAAGATATAATATTATAATGGCGTATCATAATGGACTTGAACCTATTAAAAAAGGTGCTAAATTAAGTGATTCAGATAAAAAGAAATTAGAAGAACATAAGAAACACCATAGCGATAAACACATTAAATCTATGCGTATGAGTATGTTGAAAGGTATGAGTTTTAATGAAGCACATAAAAAAGCACAGAAAAAAGTAGGTAAATAATTATATATTTATATAATATAATGAGTAAACAATTTTTTTTTAATCCTAATAATCCTAAAAAATCTTTTGATATTTATATTGATAAAAATCCTAAGGATACAATTAATATAAAATATACAGATATTAAAGACGTTAAAGATACTATAAATAAATTAGAAAAATTATATAAACAAGGTAAATATCCTCATAAACGTATTAGTCAAGTATCCATGATATTAATGGTTAGATTACGTGTACTAAAAGATTCTAAACCTAAGGAATATAAATTATCTGAAAAATATTTTAATTTTTTAAAAAAAAGAACTAAGTTAAAAAGTGATAAAGAAAGAAAAAATTTAATATTTAATATATAATAATGGTTAAAATAACTTATAAAGGAGAAACAAGAAATATACCTGATAGATATTTACCTAAATCATTAACAGAATCACAGAGAAAAAAACAGATTAAAAGTATTTTTGAAGGCACAGATAGACCTAAATTAAAAGTAAAATCAAGAAAAAGTAGTAATACAATAAAATTTAATAATAAATATGGTGATAGATTTAAAAATTTAAAAGGAGGTAAATCTGTTGAAAATATTAGTAAAGTTGTAGGATTACCTTTTCGTGCATTAAAAGACGTTTTTGAACGTGGTGAGGCAGCGTATAAAACAGGAAGCAGACCTAATATGACCGCTCAGCAGTGGGCGTATGGTAGATTGTATGGTTATATAATGAATGACCCTGACGTTAGAAAAGCAGACGCAGATATAACTAAAAAGTATAAAGTAGATTTTAAAAAAATAAAAAGATAATATATATATGAAGGTTGAAAAATCTGATAGAAAAAATAAAAGGTTTGTAGCGATATTTAATAATGGTAAACGTATACACTTCGGATTTAAAGGTGGGAGTACATACATAGATCATAAAGATAAAGAAAAAAGAAAAAATTATAGAGCGAGACACGAAGTATTAGAGAAAAAGTTTTATTCAGATCCTTATAGACCAGCGACATTATCAAGATTTATATTATGGGGTGAAGCGACTAATTTAAATCAAGCGATTAAAGATTATGAAAAGAAATTTAATGTTTAATATTTTTCTTAATTTTTTTTGTTTAAAAAACAATAAATAAAATATTTATTATATTATAATGAATATTAAAGAAATTGTTTTTATGATTTATTTATTTTTTATTAATATTTATAAAAATATTATTGATTCTTTTAATTGTAAAAAAGTTAAAGAAGAGGTTGAAGAAGAACCTGATAGTCATAATGAAACTCAGCAGTATATAGAAGAAATAGCAGAAGAAGTTATAGAAAGAATAACAGAAAAATATCACCTGTTTAAAAAAGAATAAAAAAAATATTTATTAAGTTATAATGGAATCATTAAAGAAAGAAAATTTAGATAATTATGCTACTTTAAATTTTGAATGCACGGACGATCCTCGCTTGAATTATACTTTTATGAAAAAAGAATGTATAGAAGATTTTAAAGAAAATCCTGAATTAATTTATGCAGATAAATTAGATTATGGATTAAAAATATGTGAAGGTGATAAAACTTTTTTAAGTCCTACTATGCCTATATCACTCGCTCAGATAAAATCATTAGAAGAAGCGACTGAATGGTTTAGATTTAAATATCCTAATTTACCTTCTGAATACTGGGATATTATGGCGAAATATTATTTTCAAGAACCATTCACTAAAAAAGAATTAAAGAATGGATTAAAAAAATTAAAAAAGAAAGGTAAGAATAAACAATTAGAAGGTTTCAAGATTATTCATGGTAAGTTTAAAATTGAATTTGATTAATTAAAATATTTTTATAATATATATATAATGAGTAGTGGAGGTAATACTAAAATAGCAGAAACAGGAACTTCTGCTGCACGAGTTTTATTTGTATCTTCTGCGGACGCTACAACTATTTTTAATGATAATACAAGTAATTTTTTATTTGTATTAGACGAACCAGTTATAGTACCTAATCACCATTCGATATTATTAAGTTTAATAGGTGCTGAAATACCTTATAGTTTTTATAATTTCGTTAATGGACGTAATACAAGATTAGACGTAGTCCATAGTGTATTTAACGCTCCTGCTTCTTATGACGCTAATGGTAATACTATACCCAGTTTTACTATAACTTTACCTGAGGGTAATTGGAATGCTGTTGAACTGGCGAACTATTTAACTAATGAAATAAATACTCTTGCTGGTACACCTAATTTAATGACTATGATTTATGATACAATATCATTAAAATTTAAGTTTGTATGTAATATACCTGGTAATAGAATTACACTTGCTACTCAGTATGGAGTAGAATCAGGTGTAGGTGGTAATGATATGAATGAAGAGTTAGGTTTTGATCTAAATACTCCTAGTGGTGATTGTTTTTTTGAAAGAGACGGAGCAGGTAATTATAGAGCAGGTAGTACTGACCCACCTAATATATTACCAGGTGTAGGTATTGATACTATATCAGTCCCTTTAACACCTACATTAACTTATATATCAGCGGACGACGTTGCAGATATGACTAATAGTATTAGAACTTTATTTATTAGAAGTAATTTAACTACTAATAGTATACAAGATTCTCATACTGGCGGTGGATTTAGTAATATTATGGCGAGAATACCTATTAATGTAAGTCCAGGTGAGGTTATTAATGTTGCAGCAGCAGACGGAGACGTGCATAAATTATTATTAAAAATTAAAGAATTTACTGCTATACACCTAAGATTAACTAATCAGAGAAACGAAAATATAGATCTTAATGGATTAAATTATGACGTATCATTAAAGTTAGAATTTATAGAAAATCAGAGACTCGCTGAACCTGAAAATATTAGAGAAATATTAGATACGGCACAGAAGGAAGAACAAGATTTAGAAGAAATAGAAGAAGTTGAAGAGGGAAAAACTAAAAAAAAAAAATAACTAAAATAAAATAAATTAATATATCTTTAATAGTATAATAAAACTATGGGTTGGTTTCATGATCTCGGTAATAAGGTTAAAGGTGAGGTACATTCTATCGGTAAAAAAATAAGTGAAGCAGGACACAGAGCAGCGAAGGTAGTCCATAAAGTAGCACCAGTAGTTAAAGATATTGCTGGTAAAGTTGCTTCTGTTGCTGGAAGTGTTGCTAAGGGTGCTGAAATGGCGGCACCATTCGTACAAGAAATACCAGTAGTAGGTGAAGCAGTAGACATAGCAGCAGGAGCAGGAGAATTAGTTAGTAAAGTAGCGAGTGGAGTTGAAGAAGGTGCAGAAATGGCGGATAAACTCGCACAAGAAGTAGAATCAGGTAAAGCGATTGAACGTGGTAAGTCTGCTGCTAAATCTGCTGGTATGTCTGCTCTAAGTGCAGTCGCTAGTAGAGAAAAAAGTGCTAAGGACGCTGCTACTGGGGCAGGTAAAGAAGTATTTAATAAATTCGTAGGACATAATGTATTTTCAGGTTAAATAAAATCTATCGATAAAATTAAACTTTTATTTTAATATTTCGGAAAAATTAAATTTTGATTATTTTAAAGATAATTAAATAGTAAATTATTTTTTATTATTTTTTTTGTATATATAAATATTTGTTTTAATACAAGGTATTTAAAGATAAAATAAAATATAATATTATATATAATGAGTGAAAAACTTAGAATTTATGACCCTATTAAAAATAGATTTGTTAAAGTTAATGCATTCGGAACTGCTGCTAAAAGATTATATAAAATATATATAGACGATTTAAATACACCTGCGGAGAATGTATTACCTCCTGGATTGAAATATAATCCTGAAACAGGTTATTTTACTAAAACGAAAGAAAAGAAAGAAGAAGATAAAGTATACAAGAATGTTAAGAAATTAACTTATTCAGGTAATTTTCTTACACCTGCTTCTCAGAGTCGTATACCTTCTATTGTTAAAAATTTTATGAAACAATTTAAAGGTCAGACTATTAAAGTAGTTAGTTATTTTAATGGTGAAGTAAAATCTCAGGGTATTATTACTATATCTGATAATTATTCTTCATGGTGGAAAACCTCTGGATTTTTTAATAGTTATATAAGAATAGATAGTCTTACTAATATATTTACCGCTCATATGAATCACGTATCAGAGGATATTTTTGAATATAGTGAAAATAATGATCCTATTAAAGAAAGAAAAAATCAAGGTGCATTAATAGTTGATACATTAAATAAATTAGACGCTGAAAAATATAAACAATCCTTTTTAGACGGAATTACTCACTGCTTCTTTACTCCTATTAAAGAGTGGGCGATTGATAAAAAAGAAAGTAGTGAAACTAAAAGTACTGCTAAAAAATATAATGCTATGATTAATAAAATTAATAAGTATGAAGAACAATATAAAGAAGGTATACCTGAGGATAATATTCAAGAAATCGCTGATAGATTACAGATTAAGATTGAAGTAGATATACCTTCACCATTAGATAGAAAAGTTAATTTATTAACAATAGAACCTCAGAAAAAACCATTAAAAACTTTTAAGTTTCTTAATACAAGAATCAATCACGTAGACGTAAATAATTTAACTTCATTAGATAAATATGAAGAGGTAAGTGGTAGTGAAATTGAATCAATTAAAAAAGAATTAAATAAAAGTAAAGAATTTTATTTATATAGAGTTAATGCAGACGGCATTAGTCAATTAAATACTATTGATAAAAGTTATAAAATAAAGAATGAATATCAAGAAATAGTTTCTGATTTTGAAAATAATAATGATATTAAAGCATTCAGAATAAATCATTATGATAATAAAGGTTTATCTAAATTTTGTAAATATAGTATTAGAACTAATAATACTATTGATTTTATTAAATACATAAAAACCTATGGTGCTAAAAACTTTAATCATATTGACATGACTAAGGCATACACTAAATCTCATAAGTGTTTTTGTTATGAAGGTATATTAGGTAAGATTACAGATTTTAGAAAAACTAATAAAATACATAGTATAGGATTATATCAGATTTATAATATTAAATTTAATGGTAATGATATGATTGAAAAATTAGGTATTCTTCACGAAGATAATATTTATCCTTCTCCTGAATTAAAATACTATCAATCATTAGGTATTACTTTTAATATTAAGTATGGTGCGTGGGGAACTGGAACAGATATAGATTTCGGTGAAGGTGAAGATAATGGTACTGGTATGTTTAAAAAAATTAATGGTGTCCGTGTTTATTGTAAATGGTATGGGTGCTTAGGTAAGATTGATACTAATAATTACTGGCGATTTAATAATTGTAGCGAGGAATATGGTAAGATTATGGATTATTATTATAATTTAGACGACGATAATGATTATACTAATATTTATCAAGGTGAAGGAGAATTTGGAGTAATTGAATATAAAAAACGTGCAGTATATCATTATTCTCATATTGCTTCATTCATTACTTCATATCAGAGATTATCTATGATAGAACAATTATCTAAATTTAAGGATTTTAGTCAGGTAGGTCGTGTATGTGTAGACGGAATCTATTTTAAAGGTGAGGTAGAAGTATGTGAATTATTTTCTTATAAAGAAGATAAAACTTTTGGTAATGAACCTTGTAAATATTATTGTGAAGATTTAAGTGATACTACTGGTTATGGAGATTGGGAAGATAGAGATAGTATTTGTGAATGTAAAGGTAAGGATAGAGTGCATAATTTATTAGAATATCATAAAGGAGCAGGAGGAACAGGTAAAACTCATTATAATCTAACTGATAAAGGTTTAGTATCGATTGTATTTATTAGTCCGTCATGGAAATTATCAAGAAGAAAAAATAATGATTATGGTGTAGATAGTAAGTGTTTCTATCACGTATTAACAGAAGACCCTGACGTATGGAGACCTATTTATTATAATTATAGTACTATTATCATAGACGAGGTAAGTATGTTGAAAGATTCAGAAAAAAATATTATTATTGAAAGATTTAATAAACATAAAATAATATTCTGTGGAGACGTTGGATTTCAATTAGACCCTGTATATACAGCAGAAGATATTACTAATAATAATGTAGGTGCTTTTAAACCTGAATATTATGAAAAAAGATTAAAAGAAGGTGATAATTTAATTAGTATTCAGAACACGGATAATAATTATGATTCGTCTATGTATACAATTCATAAAAAAATACCTACCATAGAGCATAATACTATGCATAGGTGTCGTTGTAATATTTTAAAAGAAAATTTATTAATGTTAAGAGATTTAATTGAAAAAGTAGGTGATAAAATAGATAATAAAAGTTTATTAAATATATTAAAGAATGTTAAAATTTTAGATAAAGATAATATTGATTATGATATTAAAGATTATATTATTACTAAAACTCACTTATTAAAAGATTGTTATACTGAAAAATATAAAGATTTAGAAAAATATTACATTATGAGTAAATCTCGTGATTATTGTAATGGTGATATAGTAATCGGAGAAAAACCTAAAATAGTTAAATCAGAAATAAGACACGCCTTTACTATTCATTCTTTACAAGGTGAAACAGCAGAGCATAAATTATTTATTGATATTACTGGGATCAATAGTTTAAGAATGTTGTATACTGCTATATCTCGTGCTAAGTACTGGAATCAGATTGTATTTATTCAATAGTTTAATAATTAATAATAAAATATTTATTATATATATGGAGTGCAGTAATTTTACCAGTTATATAAATAATGTTAATGATATATGTGGAGATAATATAAATAATGTTGTTGAAGAATGTAGTATATCCTGTATGATTTCTATTGTAAATTTATTAAATAGTTGCATAATTAATTTATCTAAATTAAATTTTGATAATCAATTAGAATATATTGTATCATATTGTTATAATATAAATCATGGGAATAACTAAAATTATTTTTAATTTTTTTTATATTTTTAAAATATTTTTTTGATTTTTTT
>CAACVD010001115.1_pt1 | contig 12943 bp, 14 predicted proteins | sample 2381771 | NCBI WGS metagenome assembly CAACVD01 (sample SAMEA5211965, study PRJEB30684) | marine metagenome | biome: Marine; feature: Epipelagic; material: Water | collected 2015-10-15 | depth 15 m | reverse complement strand
GGAAGACCACCAGCACGGCTTTGGCTATAAACTTGTACGTAGTCCTCATCAGAAACGTCGAAGTACAAATCCAAAGGAATCGATGGATTGTCATCAGCGTTGTACTGAAGAGTTGTAAAGAGGTTAGACAATGCAGGTGCATTGTTAATAACTTCTGCGAGAACTGGGCCAATAAACTCAGCAAGAGCAGTTTGTGCTTCATATGCAACGTCACGGTTGCGAGAAGCCATTGCTTTTACAAGCTCGACTTGTTCTGGAGTATTTTTCAAAGTAATTTTCATTTTATAAATTTCCTCTCTAATTAGTCAATTTTAACAACGACATAGTTACCTGCAAATTGATCGGTAAGACCACCTTGTGAGGCACGTGTGCCTGTTCCTAGGATAGTTCCGATAGTTGCAGTTCCGCCATTAAGACCAGTCGCGCCATGATTTGCTCCAGTGATTTTACCATTGGCTGATAAGGAAAATCCTTGACCAAGTGTGAAATCAGTGATTGCACCATCAAAAGCAGCAGAGCTAAGAGTAAAGATGCCCTTAGTTGCGACAGGTACTGTTTGACCAGGAAGAACAGCTTGAAGCTCTTCTTTTTTAGTTGAGTTATAAAGAAGCTTTTCACCATTTTCGTCGGCTTTAGCAGTTTGATTCAAGGTAAGACCAAGAAGAACTCCTTTTTCGTCTAGAGTAGTTGTAGCTCCAATAGTTAGAGGGTTAGTTGGATATGCGCTAGAGCCAACAAATGGATAATCTGTTTTTCCAAGATATGAGTCAGTTCCATAAGAAATAACATCTTGATCAAAATTACCGTCTGTTACTTTAACGAATACACCATTAGATCCAACGCCGTCACCAGTTGTGCTGTCAAGAGCGTCAGATGTAGCTAGAGCAAAGAGGTTTACAACGTCTTGCTCATCGTATTGTCTGAATGGAAGTAATCTAAGTGCCATAATTTTTTTAAGTTAAATTTGTTTTTTTTATCCAAGGATATTTTCACGGCTAAAAGCAGCTGCGAATTTTTCCTTAAAAGTTTTAGCTGAAGCTTGCGCTTCGTTATTGTTAGGAATTTCTGTGTTAGTTTGCTCAGCATTAGCAAGAGCTTCTTCGACATCTACCTCAACATCTTCTTCGGAATCTTCAGAAGCTTCAGATGTGGATGCAATACGTTTTTCAACTTCTGCATCAATCTTGGCTTGAATTTCTTCTTCGATTTTAGCCTTAGCTTCTTTATTTTTAGAAGCCCAGAAAATTGATAGTTCATCCTTAAAAGACGCGAAGGCTTCATCGCTATCATCAAGCCCTTTAATCTTTTCAGCAATGAATGAACTGTCGCTTTCTTCAAGGTCGTATAGAGAGTCAATATCTTCCATGCGTGAGTTAAAACGCGCAACCGCTTCTTCAGCGAGTTTTGCAGCTTCAAACTGAGCAATGCGTTCTTGAGCAGCTTTAAGTTCCTCTTTAATAGAATCCACAGAAGATTTGAGTTCTTCATTCGCCTTTGCGATTTCGGCTTTCTCTGATTCTGCAGACTCAAGAGAAGTTTTGTACTCTTCGTCTTTCTGTTTAATGGCTTCAGCAAATGTTGAAGTCATGCCTGCAATTGCTTCTTGAGAAAACTTTTTCTCTTGAAGATCGCTCTTGAGTTCTGTTAATAGGTTTTCTATGTCCATGATGTTAGTATTGTTTACAGTATTTTTTAAATTTTGTGAAATTTTGTTATTAATTTTTTCTAATTGCTTTGCTTGAATTTTATCAGAGTTAGGTAATGAAATACTTTTTTTATCTTCTGGTTTAAAGTCTTCACTTATAACTCCTTTAACATTAGCTGCTGGTTTCATGGTAAAACCAATGCCAAGAGGGTAAACATTTCCAACTATTAAACGGTATATCGGAGTGCCATCATCCATAACTCCTTTACCGCCGAATGCTTTTAACATTCCCTTCATTTCCATAATTTGCCTTGGATCAGATATAATTTCTGCATCCTTTAAATTTTTACTGCCAACTGCGATTTTGTATTCACTGAATCCAACTTCCCAGCTGGCAGAAACGGTATTGTGTGTTTTGCTTTTTGGGTCTGTGCTTTTTCTTAATGTTTCGAAAAAGTCTTTATCTACCGTTTTATAAATAACTGCACCAAGTGCGATATTGAAAGGATTTGTTTCATTTTCGTCCACATTTACTAATACAGTACTATCACTATAATCACTAAATGCCGCACTTGCAATGTGACCTACTATTTTTTGTTTGTTATGTTCTATGTTCGTGGGTTTATGAACAAACTGTTGAACAGAATCAATTGCGGTTTTGGTACTCATACCATCGCCGTTTCTATTAAATTCGTTAACAACTGCTGCATTGAAAGCAACACCCATTAAATCAATATTTTTATCTAAATCTACAGAGCTTGGTATTAAGCCTCTTAAATTTTCGATATTAGCTTTTGAAATATTTATTCCTGCTATTTCTTCGCAAGCCGATATTTCAAAATCAAAAGTTGTCGTGTATTTATAAGCAGACATTTTTACAGCATATCTCTGATACGTTCTGCCTGACTAGCGTGAGCTTTTACTCCGCTATCTAATTCTTCAGCTATTTTATTGAGTTTTTTTTTAGCGTCTGCTGGCAATTCTTGGGCAGCTTTAGAAACTTTTGGTTCTTTTGGATTTTCAACTACTTTAATTTCGCCCTCTGGCCCAACTTCTTTTTCTTTTTGATCATCCTTAGAAAGTAATTTTGAATAAGCCGCATCAGCTTCCTCTTCGGTGATTTTACCATCCTCTTTCATCTTTTTAAGAATTGCTTTTTGCAGAGCTGGAGGTAATTTTTTTTGTTTTTCTGTTAATCCACCTTTACCAATTTCGTTTATCATCGCTCTCATTTTATCATACTGCATACCACAAGCCTTCATTGTTTGGCTTTTGTCCATCTCGGTTGTATTAACAAGAGCTTTGTCATCCATAGCGCAAACACTCATAAAAGACTTGTACATGCCCTCTTCTATCTTATCATACTTTTTTGCAATAGAAATTTCAATATTGCCGTTAGAACGATCAATATTCGCTACAAGTGGATTTTTAATTTCTTTCATTTGAGTGATATAAAATTGCTGATGGGTATAATTCTAGTTTATGCGAATCAGAAATATCAAGAACACCATCAAGTGTGCCTAATTTTTCTATTATGTTAAAATCATTTACACAAGAAATCACACTATCGGACCAATTTTCTTTTTCAGTTGCACAAACAACCGATTCGCAAAGTTTATCTACCATTTTATCTTGCTCTTTTGAAAAACCTTTTTTGCCCAATTTTAATTTTTCTTTTAATTTTGTAAACGCGGTATTTCTTAAATTTTCTATTTCATAAATGGTTTGTTGAATGCTTGCTCTTGAAAATTGATCCTGAGATCCTTCTGGTCTTCCAGGCATTCCATTAGTTGGTTGCGACCTTGGTTTATTCATTTCTTCTTCATCAATCATTGGAGCGCCCCCAACCACAGGGTTAAAATAACCCCTTTCTCTTTGATTAACAAATTTATCTTGAGCTTCTTCAAGTTCTTGTGCTTGTGGAAACCTGCCAGTATGGAATAAAGTCATACCTTGTTCTGCTGTTAATATTCCTAATTCCATAAGTCTTGTAGCTATGCGCATAAGTTGTGTTTCATCCCTAAGATCTATATCCTTAAATTTAACAGTAGGATATTGTCTGAAACCTAAGTCTTTAGCTATTCTTCTTATTTCTGGTTGCAAGAAATCATTAACAAAAGCTTCACGAGCTTCTTTTAGCCTATCTAGAAAAACGCGAGCTTTAATTTGTGCGCCACTATATTTATCTTCGTTAAGAATAATATTCTGAAGCCCTTCTTTAATATCTTGATTAATAACTTCGTATTTTTGTGATCCAACAACTTTGTTGATATCGGGTATAATAAAATCTGCTTGGGTTGTATAATCTGACACAAGCACCCTACCGACAGACTCATTTTGAAAAAGCGTTTGCATGGCTTTTACATTATTTGGATTTATACCTCCCTTGTCTGGTTCAGTTCCCATCGTTATCATAAGAATAACATTTTCTACTGTTCTCATGATTGCTTGGTCCATTTTCTTCATTTCCATTTTGGCGTTAATATCCTCAAGAACAGGATAACCAAATGGAATAGCAAATGGTTCATAATCTTGCTTTTTGTAAAAACTGTAAGCAAGTTTTGAATTATCTAAATTTATTTTTAAACCATCTTTAAAATATGCACCATTTTTAATTAATTTTTGATCTTCTGGATCAAGTGCATCAAAAACAGCTTGGTCATAATCATTTTTTGGGTTCGCAAGTCTTTCCATATCAAACTCGGAAAGAATTTTTGCATAAGCTCCATCCTTTGTGTTAAACACCGTACTTCTTTTTGCTACAATTTCAAAAGGGTTTAAAACAATATATTTTAGTGGAAATCTATTTTCTCTTGGATCTCCTTCTACCATTTTAGAAAATTTCTTAAAATCATTTAAATCAAACTTTCCATCTAGTCTATATAAAAATATATTACCACTCCTGTAATATTCTCTAAAATACTGATCCTTTAAATCCCACAATTTTACTCGATCAAAAAGTTTCATAAAAAAATCTCTAGATGTTGCATTTCCACCCTCAAGATAAACTTCAGCATTAGCAAATTCTGACATCATATCGATTGTATTTCTAAAAATCGGCACATTAGCATACGCTTTTTGACAAAGTTCAATAGCGTCCCTTACATTAATTCCGTCACCAGAAATTTCATAAGGTAAAAGTCCAGCACGGATCTGGCTAAATTTGTTAATCGGGGTCGTAACAGCAGACCTATTGATTCTTGTGCTTGTTTTAGATGATGATAGATTGCTCACAGAGCCAGATCTACCGTACGACCCCTGGGAAATATGATAAGCTTCGCCCATTGCTGCAGGTTCAACAGACTCTTGGGCTTCAGATGCCTGGCTCACAGAATTATTAAATTTATTCCAGTAATCTGATTTTTTTGTATATTTTCTTTTAGCCATTTTATATAATAAAGTATGTTACACTTTTTAAAAGTTACTTTTCTAACTTTTAGATAAACATTGGAACAAATCCTTGATTTTGTTCTTCGGGTATATCCATCATATCATAATAAATATTCATACCCCAATTACCAAGAACTAAAGCAGAGTATGAGTCTTTTCTTGCCTTGTCCACTCCTTTTTGTCTTTTTAAGTTTGGTGGCAAATCAAAACTCTGCGTTCCTCCAGCAGAGCTAGATACCTGAATTAAAGCACATTCAGCTTTTGTTAAATCTATCATATCTTTTTGGTGTTCAATAAATTCTATCATTTTTGCACCAATATTTTTTTCATCTTCATATTTTGAAAACTTTAGTTCTTTAATTGGAATTTTTTTAGACTTTTGTAAAGAATAATTATCGTCCATAGCTGTGGCCGCAAAATATATTTTTTTTCTATCGAATGCGGTCTGCAACATTTCGTTTGCATTTCTAATCCAAACAGAAACGGGTTTTCTTAGGTGACATATAACATTAGCATTTAAATTATATTGTTTTCTGGTTTCTTTTAAATCTTTTACATAATTATGTGGATTATTAAAATCACCTTCAAATATTCCTATTTTTAATTTTTCTTTTTTAAACAAATCGCTTTCATTACATGAATTAATAAATTGAACTCCCCCATTGTAGTCGCCAATAATCATAACAACATTAAAATGATCTAAAATATATTTAAAATATTCCATATGTTTTTTAAGATTAGTTCCTGGTAAAGCATAGCTGTGAACCAACACACCTTTTCTTTGCTCTGGTATTAATTTTATAACTTGAATCGCAAAATCATCCGACGAATCAGATTCCGACCAAGATGGGTCAAATGCCACAATATATTCAGCATTACTCTCTCCAGATATTTCAATGGCGGGGTCTTCACCATCAGGTATGGTACAATCAGCCATTTTACTAATTTTAAAATATCCAGCGCTGTCGTCAGTAAATTGAGCATTAAACTCCCTATTAATTTGAGACTGGCTCATTGTACCTTTTGCCTGACTGATTAAATTTTCATCATAAAGGGCTTTAGGTGCACAATCGTAAGAAAACTGCATTATGCATCTTCTACCTTTATTTTTTGCGCCAGGATTAAATATCATATTTTCATACGATTGATACATTTTATAAAGATATTCAAATTTATAAGATGCTGATGACAAACCAATCATTTTATTAGATTGCCATTCGGTTCTCTCGTCTTCTGTCATTTTCCCAGCCTTAATCATCGCATCTTCTGCATCTTTAATTTTTTGTCTTTCTGTTGGGTTTTCCACAACAGCTAGGAACGGCATAATGACTTCATTTAAAACTTTTTCTGGCATAAGCAAAAGTTCGTCAATGATAATACGCTGGAAACGAAAACCACGAAGTTTTTCACCGTCACCAAGTGGTAAAGCAGTAATACGACTTTTACCAATCTGCATAGACCATTCATCGTTTGATTTACTTACCTTACCTATACATTGTTTAAATAATTCAGCTTTAGGATCTTGCGATATATCTTCTATCTTACGAAAAATCATTTTAGACTGTCTAAAAGACTTTGATATTATTCCAATATGCACACCTTGATTTAACATTGCATCTAATAAAGCAAATATTCCAGTAGAGAATGATTTTGACATACCACGAGACCATATGCCTAAAAAGTAATCATTTTCCATCATTGCTTTTACCGCCATGTGCTGAAAAGGAAATAACTCTATACCAGTCAAAAGTTCAGTAGCAAAAGTTACATTTTCTTTTAAAAACTTATAAAGTAAAATTTTTGCCTTTACGTCATCTAAATAACCTTCAAGGTTTAAAATTTCTTCATTTACATTCTCTCTTTTTAAAGGTTTTTGATTTCCTGGCTCCCAACTCATTTTGCCTCCTTATCTAAAAAATATTGAATATCCACATCCCACAACTTATCGCCTAAATACAATAACTTAGGAATTATCTCTTCGCTATGCGTTCTGCTATTTGTAAACACAAATTGACAGTGTCCAGCGAATTCATGTTGAATAGAAATTAAATTAGAGAATACCCAGCCTAATTTCGGAGTCCTTCTTCCTTTAGTAAACACAGTTTCTTTTTCTATTTTATTCAAAGACTTCTCCACGACAATATACATATAACTATCTAACTCTACACATCTTTGCATCTCTCTTCTAAACCTGTCTACTTGACTCCCAAATGTTGACAAGAAGTCTCCTGCGCTTTTTCTATCTACAAATGTATTTGAAAAATTATTTCCACCCAGCGTATAATCTCCAAAATCCAATTTTAAAATTTGTGATTTAGGAAATTTTAATGGCTGTTGTTCTCGAGTATCGATCAACACCTCGACATCTACATCATTGTTAAAATCTTTGGGCATACCTTTATGAAAGATGGGCTTTGCGCCCATAACTTCGCAAGCTTTTGTGTACGTCCCAAAGTGTTTTTTGTATACGTCTAAGTCTGGTAACTGACGCTTTAATAGTTCTAAATAAAACGGAGCGTTTTTATATTCCTTTCTATCAATTCTTCTTTTACCTAATTCGGTTATGTACTCTTTAACCTCCGCCGCTGGCGCGGTGTCGCACCACTTTACAAGTTGTGAACGATTAATGAAATCGTTTTCGAAATATTCTTCTTTCTTTTTGAAGGGTAACGGGTTGCCGTTAAGTTTGTTAAAACGCGGATAGTGTTTTACATAGTAATCCGCCACATACATCTTATGTGCTTTTAAATGTGCGTGAAGACTTTTTTCAGATTCGAACTCTGCATTACATTCTTTACATTTATAAGACATCATCAATCCCAATACCTAAAACACGAGCCTTCCAAGCAGACATGCCCTCTAGCCTCTGAGCCTCTTCTTTGATTATTTGTTTTTGCATTTCTGCGATTCTAACCATATTCTTTCGCTCCTCTTCTTCCTGGAAAAGTTGCACGATAGAAAGAAATGATGCTGTTTCTTTTTGTTTGTTTGCTAAACGAGCCCCTCGATCTCCCTGCAATTTTTTTGTTAAATTTTCTATACGAGATTCGCACTGATGATACTCAGAACTTTTAGCTTTTATAATTTCTGCCAGCCTAACGGTCATTTCATCTTGATCATCCGCACTTTCAAACATATCGTTTAGTTTTTGTAAATGCCCAGTAATTAATTCAAGATTAATGATCTCTTTAGATACATTCATATAAAGATTAATTTCATCGGCTGTTAAATCTGGTTTATCCCAAGTTAATCTTATAAACTCTTGTTCAAACAATTCTTTATCAATGGGGTTTAAATAATTATTTATTATTGCAATAAGTCTTGAATTACTTAAATTAATTCTTAATTTATCGCAACAGTTTTTTTGATTTCTAGACATTCGACCTTCTTCAAGTCCATAACCAGTTGAATCATTAATTTTTTTTATAATTCTTGATAAAGCATTAGGGGGAATATAACTACCAACATTGGTTTGATTATTATCTTCATCTTGCTCGCTTTTTTGATTCAATATTGCATTTACAGCTCTCCATTCATTACTGAGTCTTTGCACTTTTTTTCCAAATAAAATATCTGAAATTTCTGAAGTATTCATCCCATTTTCAGCCATCGATATAATTTGTTCAGTTTGATCTACATTTAATTTTATATCTTTAGCTTTTAAGTGTTTTGTCGTCTGAATTTTTAATCCGTTTTCTGACAAAAATTTAATTATAGTTCTTCCCTCTTTAGATCTGCCATCCAACCTATCATTATTAAAAATTTTTTTTGTAATATTAATAATGCTCGGATCTTTTTCAAACTCATTTAAAATTTGTTCCTTTTGGTCTTGTGTTAAATCTATCATAAAATATCTTTTTCTTTGATTATTATTTTGGCTTTTTCTTGAAAAATCTTTTTTAAATTTTTTATTTGCTTATAGCCAGCAGACCTTTTTCTTTCGTTTGTTTTAAATCCCAAAAACTTTGCAACTTCTTCTTCTGTTCTGTTCTGGACAAACAACATCTTAAAAGCTATAAATTGTCTTTCAGTGAGTTCTTTTTGTATTTCATTTGATAGTTTCTTTGTTGCTAATTCTAAATCTAATGAATTATCTCTTTTATCTCCTATTTCGTTTGTATGATTTTCTATTGTAACCGCCAACTTAATATCGTAAGCAGATTTCTTTTTTAATTCCCAGTCTTTATATTCTTTACAAGAATTATCCTGAATACCACTGTTATTCATAGCACAAGAGTCTCCTCCAGTATTATATTTGCATTTTAGGCATGGTCTTACATAATTTCCATAATAATTACGCAAAAGATTTTTAAACTGATTGGATACTACTCTACTTAACCAAGGTTCTATTGGTTTTGTTTGATCCCACAAATGCCACTTCTTATATATGTGGCTCATGATTGTTTGTTTTATGTCGTCATAATCAACATAAGCTAAGGCGTCGAGATCCCACTTTTTTCTTTTGCGTTCTAAAGCCACCTCTATCTCTTGAAGCTTGTCTTCGAAACTTTGCATTATAAATCATTTATATTTTTAATAATATTTTTTCTTCGCCTTGTAGCTTGTTTGCCACCAAGTGAACCTATTGTTTGTTGCATTTCTGAACCAAAAGTATCAATTTCGTATTCTAATTTCGAAATCTTAGGGACAAATTCTGCATCTGTTTCATTTTCATTCAATTTTTCAATTGATTTAACTTTTTTACTAATTGGGGATTTTTCATTTGCATAAGAAGCATTAAATGCATTTCCACAATCAGAACAAAAATTAGGAGGATTGAATTTGTATTCAACTTTTTTACCACAATCTGTACAAAATTTAGTTGCCATAAATTATAATAAATTTATTTTAATTATTCTCAAGTTTTGATACTATATATTTTACAATATCACTTCTTTTAATATCGTCAGTAGTAAATCTTTCGCATATAATTCCATTTTCTATAGATTCTTGATCATCAAATATATTAAATATATTTGAAAATCCACCGTTTTTGATATCACTTTGCATAATATCACCACAAATAATTATTTTTGAATTTTCTCCAATTCTTGTTAATGTGGTAATTAATTCATCATAAGAAAAATTTTGTGCCTCGTCTATAATTACAACCGTATCATTCCAATTTGCACCACGAATATAATTTACAGGAATACAATTAAAAATATTTTTTTCTCTTAAAAATCTTATATCTGTGACATTTAGCATTTCATCCATCTTGTCATAAAATGGTGCAGCAAAAATTGAAAACTTTTCATCTAAAGATCCTGGTAATGCTCCCATGCTTTTTTGAGCGCTTTCAGCTATGCTTCTAATGTACAGAATACCCTTTTCAAGGTCAGAGTCCATTATAATTTGCAAGGCTGAATAAACCGCCATATACGTCTTTGCCGTACCAGCTGGTCCAGCTAAAAATAAAACTTTAGAACTTGGGTCAAGAACTTTTTTGAGAAATCCAATTTGATTTTCTGTAAAATTAAATTTTCTTTCTTTAAATTTTATTTTATGGTTTAATTGTTTAAATTCTAATTTTGACATCCAAATGTTATTACACTCTATGTGCTATAACCAACAAATGATAAAGAAATTTGTGTTGTGTCTGCCGCATTTTGTGTTATTGATTGGCTTCTTAAAGATGCATTTGGCACGGAGAATATATTTTGAAAAATGCTGCCAGTTGTCCCAACATCAAAGAATACTGTTCTATTAAATGTTTCACTATTTAACAAGCCCGTAACATCTTCTAATGTTTCGTTATTGACTTCAAATACGGCATTAGCTTGGTAAGTTACTGGTGGTAGTATTTTTACAGTTGATGATTTTATAGAATCTATTTCGTAAGTTGGTGAAATATTAAAATCTACTGAATAATTGAAACTTTGAACAAAATTTGATGAATTATCTATATTTATAGAAAAACCTGTCGTTGGGGCTCCAAAGAGTCCTGAGACAACATCTTCCTCTTCAGTTGTATTTGGGGCAATAAGGCTCTTTTTTTCTCCTGGTTTAAAATCGCCAAATATATCAATAGAGAAAGAAATAGATGGTAAACTTCCATTAGATGCAGAAACATTATAACTTGATATAACGCCGTCAGAAAAATCCAAAGCTTTTTCCTCGTGAATGAATTGTCCGCTGATGGCTGTGTTGCCCGTAAGAGTTTTTACAAAATCATTTAATATTAAATACTTTTCAATGTTACATGTTGTTTTTGGCGGGGCAGCTATTTTTCTGTTAAATCCCGTTGAATTTAATAAAAAAGTTGACTCCTGAGTTTCTTCGGTTTGAAAACCTATAGAACTAACTGCCTTAATAAGGACATCATTCAAAATGATAAAACTTTCTTCCGCCATAAAAATTTTTACACTTTAAGGTCTCGTTTGTGATTTTTTTGTGTAATATACAACACTGCTTTGCTTAATCGCGGTAGTGTTTTGCTATTCGGTCGTATAGAATTTTAGCCCCATTATCCTAAATCAAGGATTTTGGGGCTTTTTTTGTTGACTTTTGTTTTTTTGTATTCATTATACACTGTAATGATTATAGATGTACTGGGTTTTATATACACTTTTTGTTTTGTAATTTGCTATTGGCCGCAAATTATAAAATCAATAGTTACGGGCTCGGTTGAGGATATTAGCTTACCTCTGTTTGTCCTTTCTGTTATAGGATACCTGGCTGCACTGGTTTATACTATTGACCGATTTGGTTGGGATTTTTGGTATGTAACTAATTATTCACTTTCTTTATTTTCTGCAATCGTTATGATTTTTGTTTATGTAAAATACAAAAAATAGCACCTCTAGCTCAATCGGTAGAGCAGTTGACTTTTAATCAATTGGTTTTGGGTTCGAGTCCCAAGGGGTGTATTTTTTTCTTGACTTTTCTTTTGAGCCAGTATTATATACTTTAATGCTTAAACAAAAATTTGGTCGAGTAGCATAATGGATAATGCAACGGATTTCTAATCCGTCGATTGCAGGTTCAAGTCCTGTCTCGACTAGAATTTAATTATGAAAAATATAAAAAGATTTTTATATGCTTGGTTACAAGTAAGTTTGGTGTGTCTTAACACATGGCAAATTGCTAATGGTAAGGTTGTTGGCGCTATTTTTGTGGGTTTTTTAATTTCCCTTGTCTGGTGTTTTAATATTCAAGGTATAGCATTTTCTAACCTAACTGAAAAAATTACATACGCTTTTGGTGCATGTTGTGGCACAGCGACTGGTCTTTTAATCTCTTATTTACTTTATTAATTTTTATTTTATGAAATACTTAGCCAACCATCAAATAGTCGAGTTTAATCACTGCGAAGAAAGCAAAATAGATAATTCTGATTTTGTTCGTGAAATATTTTTAAAGGCTGCTGAATTAGGTAATGCAACAGTAATTAACGAATGTTTTCATAAATTTAGTCCTCATGGCATAACTGGTGTTTTAGTGATTGCAGAAAGTCACATAAGTATCCATACTTGGCCAGAACATAAATATGCAGCAGTAGATATTTTTTCTTGTGGGAATAAAGTTGATTATAATAAAATTATAGATTACCTTAAAGATAACTTAAAGTGTAAAAATTGTAGTTCAATGAGTATTAACAGAGGCGATTATGAATAAAAAAACATTTGATACAGAAAATCCATGGGGCATGTCAACTTCAGTTGATTTATACGATTGTGACCCATCCACAATAAGAGATGCTGATAAAATTAAGGAGTATGTTAAACAACTTTGCGATTTAATAGAAATGAAAACATTTGGAGAGTGCTTGGTTGTTCACTTTGGTGATGATCCTAAAGTATCTGGATTTTCCATGACACAATTAATAGAAACCTCCTTGGTGTCTGGACATTTTGCAAATAATACAAATGCCGCCTATTTGGATATTTTCAGCTGTAAATGGTATGA
>CAACVD010001113.1_pt1 | contig 12974 bp, 12 predicted proteins | sample 2381771 | NCBI WGS metagenome assembly CAACVD01 (sample SAMEA5211965, study PRJEB30684) | marine metagenome | biome: Marine; feature: Epipelagic; material: Water | collected 2015-10-15 | depth 15 m | reverse complement strand
TGCCAGAAGGTTTTTATCCAGATGACTCAGCTATATATCCAGATCCAATTTACACTCCTCCAGTAACAGATGATGAAAACATACCAAACTGTCCTCCAGGATATGTGTATGATGAAATATTAAAACAATGTGTATTTGTAGGTGATGATGTTCAAGAGGAAACTAGAGGTAATGATAATGATGAAGTAGAGCAAAGAGATTATATGTCTATTAAAGATATGCAAAACGCCTCTAACGAAAAATTACTTAAATATTTAAAATCTGGTTTTTTGACTAATAGTTTGATTGGGTATCTTCCAAGCAAAGGTGATCTTGTTACATTAAAAAAGACAATGCCAAGCACTTTAGGTTTTGGTTTACAAGCATTAGGAATTACAGATCCAGAAATGAGAAGAAACTCTATGATAGCAGAACTATCAAATAGAGGATTTTTCACAGGTAACTTTGATGATAAAGGTAATGAAATATTTGATATAGGTTCAACACCAAATCCAGATGTCGGATTTAATGAAGCTCAAGTACCTTATGGTGGTGCAGGAACAATTAATCAAGGAGTTACAGGTAGTTATGGTGGTGGAGAAGATCGTGGATCACCATATCAAGGTAATGTTGTAGTAAACAATCAACAGATACAACAACAAAACCAACAAGCTCGTGATAGATACGATGCTATGTTTGGTAAAGATGCCGGTATTTAATGAATAAACCTACAGATCAACAAAGAGGAGAACAAGCTAAACGAATACTTGAAGATCCTTTATTCGTGGAAGCAGTACAAAAAATTCGTCAGGATTTACAAATAGAATGGTTAAATTCTGATTTACAGAATACAGAACAGCGTGAAAACATCTTTGTCATGAGAAGAATGTTAGAAGTTGTTTTGGTTCAGTTACAATCCGTTATGGAAACTGGAAAATTATCACAAAAAAAATAGGAGATTACAATGGCAGAACAACCAGTAATGGAATCTGCAACAGATAATCCTTCACAGGAAACTGTTGTACCAACGCCCAAGCCTCTAAATACACAAGGAGAGGTAGCTGACGCCCTGAAGAACTTACTTAATACAGACGCCTCTAAGAATCAGGAAACAGCAAGTGAAGAAGCAACAAAGAAAGTAGGTGAATCGGAAACGAATAACGCTGACATCTTTGAAGATGATGAACTTATAGATCTAGTTGAACAAGAAGAACCTAATGATAGTAATCAGGAACTATACAAAATCAAGGTCGGAGATCAAGATGTGGAAGTCACCCTAGATGAACTCAAAAAAAGTTATTTTCGTCAACAAGATTATACTCGTAAAACTAATGAGCTTTCTGAAAACAGAAAATCAGTTGATGAACTTAAAAGTTCATTAACAAGGAATAACGAGGAGGCAAAAATCAGAAGGGATCAATACGAAAAACAATTAGAAGTATTATCTCAGCACTTAAAGTCTACAGAAAATACAGTAGATCTTGACAGACTTTATCAAGAAGATCCTGCCGAATATGTCAGACAAAAAGCTGAAATAGATCGCAGAAAAGAAATGATGGAAGCAACTAGGCAAGAACAACAACGAGTATTAGCCGAAAAACAAAAAGAGCATGAAAAAACTTATAATGCTTATTTGGAAAAGGAAAGAAAGTTACTTGCTGAAAAGTTACCCATCTATGCTGACAAAGATAAAGGTCCAACATTTGTCAAAAACTTAACAGACTATGCTAAGTCTATTGGCTATACGGATCAAGAAATATCTATGTTAGTAGATCATAGAGCAGTATTAATGTTAGCTAACGCTTATCGTTACAACAAATTAAGAAACTCTAAAGTCAAAGATAAAAAAGTTGTTAAGACTCCTAGAGTTGTAAGTTCTTCTAGCCCTAAAGTGCAAGATGATAATGATAATGTGAAACGTATTAGATCAAAAAAAGCAAATCTTAAAAAAACAGGTTCAGTTAAAGATGCTGTTTCTGTTTTACAAGAATTGTATTCACAATAAAAAATAGAAAGGACTAAAGTATGGCTCAACCAACAAATACATTTGATACATACGATGGAGCTAACTCTATTCGTGAGGACCTGGCTGATGTGATCTATAATATCTCACCAACCGAAACTCCGATGATGAGTAACTCTGCAAAAGGTACAGCGACTAATACCTTACATGAATGGCAAACAGACGCTTTAGCATCTGTAGGCGTAAACGCACAAATTGAAGGTGATGATTACACAGGTGATTCAAGATCTGCAACTGTGCGTCTAAACAACAGAACTCAAATCTCAGCAAAATCAGTAACTATTTCTGGTACTGATGATGCTGTAGACAATGCAGGTATGGGTACACAAATGGCGTATCAACTTGCAAAAATGGGTAAAGAGATCAAAAGAGATATTGAAAACGCACTTGTTGGAATTGAACAAGCTAAAGTAACAGGATCATCTTCTGCGGCTAGAAAATCAGCTTCAGTAGGAACTTGGTACGGAGGCAACATTCCTGGTACATCAACTGCGGCGGCAAACTTCTCAACTAATGGTTCTCCAAGTGCAAATCCAGCCGGTACTGGTGCAACTGCAATCGCAGGTGGATCAAACAGAACTTTTACGGAAGCACTGCTAAAAGCAGGTTTATTAAAAGCCTTTGAATTAGGTGGTGAACCAGATACAGTTCTAATGTCACCTTCTCACAAACAATTAGCATCTGCATTTAATGGCGTAGCTACTAAGTATAAAGACGCATCTGATAGAGTATCTATTGGTACGACTGATATTTATATATCAGATTTTGGCGAAGTGGCATTTGTTCCAGACAGATTCCAGAACGCTAACAGAGTTGACATTTTACAAATGGATGTGTGGTCAATAGACTTCCTAAGACCATTTGAAACAACTGATCTAGCAAGAACTGGTGATAGTGACAAGAAACTACTCTTAGCTGAGTGGACATTAACTTGTAACTCACCAAACGCTAACTACGGAATATTTAACTTAACTGCATAATTATTTGTAGGATGAGGATAGGGAGGGGATAATCCCCTCCTTATTAATTATAGAGAGGAAACAATGACTATATTTTCAAATAAAAAACATACTTCAAAATTATATAAGGTTGTTGCTAACTCCATTAAATCAGATCAAATGATTTCAAAAGGTGGAGGAAAAAAACAATCAAAAAAAACATCTATGGGTGACAGAAAATATGATCCAATGCTAAGTATTACTGGCAATCAAGGTCTATCTGTTAAAGGAACTGTAGATATGATGATTGCAAAAGCTATTAAGTAATGCCAACGAAAAAATTTTCTCTAAGTGATGAGAAAGATACAGTAAAAACTAATCTTGTATATGATGAGTCAGATGACAAATATCATATTGAAAATACTCAAGACATAGAAGAAATAATTAAGGCAAATAAAATAGCACAAAACGAAGGTGCATATAAATCAAAACCATTGGCAGATGCAAAAGGGTACAGAGTTGCTCGTCTACCAAATATTATTGTGCATCAATTAGCAAAAAAAGGCATACTCAATCATTCTGGAAAAGTTTTAGATAAGCCAAAGTTTTTTAAATGGCTTAACGATCCAGATAACAGACACTTTAGAATTTACACAGGAAGATTATAATGGCATTTGATACATTTTCTAACCTTAAAACTGCAATAGCAAATTATCTTAATAGAGATGATCTAACAGCTTTTATTGGTGATTTCATTACATTGACAGAGAGCAGACTCAATAGAGAGTTGCGTGTTAGAGAAATGATTTCAAGTGATACTTCTACAACAACAGTTTCCGGTACTCAAAGCTACAGTTTACCAACTGGTTTCTTAGAAGCCAAATCAGTAGTGTACCAAAGTAACCCTTATAAGACATTAAAATTTATTAGTAATTCGGATTTCTATGACAAATATAATGCTTCTGTAGGAAACGGACAACCAAACTTTTTTACTATTGTAGGCACAAATATTTTATTAGGCAATCCTCCGGACTCAGCCAATACTTTACAGATAGATTATTTTAAAACTATTACTCCTTTGTCGGATAGTAACCCTACTAATAGTATACTTACAAATTATCCGGAACTCTATTTGTATGGATCATTGGCTGAGAGTTCTTCATTTACTTTCCAAGACGAAAGAATTCAAACATGGGGATCTCTATACAAAGAAGCAATTAAAAACGCTAACGAAACAGCAGAAAGAGGCTTTACAACATCATCACCAGTACAGATGTCTACTCCTATGGTGGCGTAGATGATTGAATTTGGAGAGTTACAGGCAGACTTGCCTACATTTCAAAATAGTGGTGCAATAAAAGTTGATAATGTTTTACCTCTAGCTAAAGGATATAAATCATTACCTGGTTTTCAAGCATTAAGTGGCACAGGCCTTACAGCTAGTGCAGTAGGATTGTTTTCATCATTTCAAAAAGATGGCGTAACTAACTATGCAGGAGATAGTGGTAAACTTTATCAAATGAATAGTAGTCTTGTCTTTGTAGATAAAAGCAAAGCAGGTGGTTACAATAATAGTACAACATCTGGTTCAAGAGATTTTTGGAACTTTACACAGTTTGGAACAAATATAATTGCTACAAACTTTGCAGACAATATACAAAAGTTTAATCAAGGAACTGACTCAGCATTTTCAGATCTTGTTTCTCTCAAAGCAAAGTATGTAACAGTTATAAATAACTTTGTTGTTGCAGGTTACACAAATGAATCTGGAACAGAATATAACCAACGAGTAAAATGGTCAGGACTTAATGACAGTTCAACATGGACTCCTAGCCAAGCAACACAATCTGGCTTTCAAGATATTGTCGGTGAACATGGAAACTTGATGGGTATAGTTGGAGGAGAACAAGGTGGTATTGTTTTCTTTGAAAGAGCTATCTACCGAATGAGTTATGTTGGTACTCCGTTAATTTTTCAGTTTGATAAGATTGGAGATATAGGAGTCTTTGCAGATAAATCTATTGCTTCTTTTGGTAATATGATTTTTTTCTTAGCACAAGATGGTTTTTATAAACTTACTGGAGGACAACAATTAGCTCCAATAGGTAATGGTAAAATAGATAATTTTTTCTACGATGACTTATCATCTAATGTAGATGGTATATGTAGTGCAGTAGATCCAAACAATAGTGTAGTAGTTTGGTCCTATAGAGGATCTGGAGCTACAGGAACATCACTAATAAATAATAAACTTATTATTTATAATTATAGTGTAGATAAATGGTCTACTGGATCTGGTTTAGATTTAGAATTTATTTCTACTGCATCACAAGAAGCATTTACAACATTAGAAAGTTTAGATGTTCTAGGCAATTTAGATAACTTACCTAGATCGTTAGACTCATACTTTTATGATGAGGGTATTGTAGGACTTGCAGGATTTAATTCGCAAAACAAGTTTGGTAAATTTATTGCTACATCTTTAAATGCAACAGTTGATACAACAGAGTTTGAAGGATCACAGGGTAGAAGGTCCACACTTACAAGTTGCAGACCTATAGTTGATGGAACAACAAACACTACAGTTACAGTTTCACCAATAGTTAGATCTTCACAGCTTAATGATGTTTCAGTTGGATCATCAGTATCTACAAGAGATAATGGAGTATGTCCTCTTAGATCTACTGGCAGGTATCATCGTGTAAGAGTTTCTGTATCTGGAAACTTTAATACTATGTCCGGTGTAGATGTAGAAGCAACACCAGAAGGAAAAAGATAATGAGAAGAGTAAAAAAAGTTATTTCAGCTTTAGAGAAAGCATCTAAGACACATAAAAAACAATCGGTAATGCTTAAAAAACATTTAGCTAAATTAAAAAAGAAAAGAAATGTCAGATAATCAGTTTCCTGCTGTACCTTTGACGATGCCAAATCAAAGTCAGCATTTAAGATTAGTTTCTACAAGTTTAAACAATACTATTAATGGTAAACTAAACAGCACAGGAACTATAACACTAACTGCTAGTGCAACATCTACAACACTTACAGATGAAAGAATTGGTGGTGACTCAGTAATATTATTCATGCCAACTACAGCCAATGGCAAAACTGCATTTGCAAATTTATTTGTATCTGCAAGATCTAATGGAACTGCAACTCTAACTCATGCAAGTTCATCAAATACAGATCAAACATTTGGTTATGTAGTTATTGGATGATTACGCAAGTACCGAAAGAAGATCTACACATTGTATGGGATCAAGTAGAGCAATATATAAAGAAAGCTCTTGATGATACCTACACAGCTAGAGATATTTTTGATGGTCTTGTATCAAACAGATTTCAACTTTTTATAAGTTGGGAAAATAAAAAAGTAGAGAGTGCAGTTGTTACAGAGGTAGCAGACTACCCTCAAAAAAGAATCTTACGATATGTTTTAGCCGGAGGAGTCAATATGAGTAATTGGTTAGAACCTATACAAGAAACTATAGAAGAATTTGCAACGAACAATTACTGCCAAGCTGTAGAGGTAGCAGGTAGGAAAGGTTGGTTGAGAAAATTAAAAGGATACAAACAAAAAATATACATAATGAGTAAAGAACTATGAGTAAAGGATCAAACCCAACAAACGTCACTACGACTACATCATCAGAACCTAGTGAATTTATAAGACCATATTATGAACAAGCTATTAATACAGCACAAGATTTATTTGAAGGAAGTACACCTAACTTTTTTCCTAATCAAACTTATGTAGGTTTTGCACCAGAAACAGAAACAGCATTAAATTTAGCAACTGCAAGAGCAACAGCCGGAAACCCTTTACTCAATCAAGCTCAAACAGAAGCATCTAAAATTTTATCTGGTGATTATTTATCACCGACAACTAATCCATATTCAACTGCCTTATTTAATCAAATGGCTGATGATGTAACATCAAAAGTACAATCACAGTTTAGTAAATTTGGTAGACTTGGCTCTGGAGCAAATCAAGAAATATTAGCTGACTCACTTGGTAGACTTGCAAATCAAGTTTACGGAGATCAATTTAATAGAGAAAGAGAATTACAAGCTCAAGCAATTACACAAGCTCCTCAACTTGGTGCTATGGATTATGATGATATAGCAAGATTACAACAAGTAGGAGCAGAAAAAGAATCATTAGAACAAGCAAGATTGCAAGATGCAATAGCTAGATTTGATTATGAACAAACAAAACCATATACAAAACTAAATCAATATCTTGGTTCACTAGGAGCATCAGTTCCATCAACTGAACTTAGAACAGAACCAGTATTTAGAAATACTGGAGGTGGTTTACTTTCTGGTGCTATGACAGGTCTTGATATTGCAGGGAGAATACCTGGAATGAACCCATTATTAGGTGCAGGATTTGGCGGTTTACTTGGAGGGTTCTTTTAATGCAAATACCTATTAATCCTTTAACAAATAATCCTATACCTATGGGTCAAAACAGTAAAGCATTTAGAGGTGGAAGATCTTTACTAGATAACATCTACGGAGCTAGTAGTGATCCATCTATACAAGCAAATCCTCCTAGCAGATTTCGTACAAACATGATGAGTGGTTTCAGTTTTAACCCAGATACAAGACAAGCTAAAAGAAGAACATTTACAAATAGAGATATGTCACAATTTGTAGATCCTAATATTGATAATCCCCTTTTAAGAAATTATCCTGCATTAAGAAAAATACCAGATAGTCAAAGACAATTTGCAAAAATTGTAGATGGTAAAGTTGTTTTAGATTTACCAGAAGAAATGGAAATGGAAACACAAAACAAAACAGAAAAAGTACCAAGCAACATTCCTCAATTTAACACAGAAGAAGAATATTCTAAAGCCTCTGGTTTATTAGATCAACAAGGAAAACAACCTACAAGTGGTTTACTAAATAAAAAACCAGAAACAAAAGAAACAAAAGGTTTGCTTGATATGGCTAAAGATTTTGTAAGCTCTGATTACGGAAGAAATTTTGCTTTAGGTATGTTGGGTGCTAGTGGATATTCAAAAATGCCAAAATCACTTGGTCAAATTATTCAAGAAGCAGATCAATACGCTACTAATAAAGCATTAGCTAAAGAAGAATTAGATATCAAAAGAGCTAACGCAAACAAAAAAGATTCAAGATTTGCTTACATAGTAAAAGATCCAAACACAGGTAATATATACAATGCCTATGATACAAAAGATGGAATTGTTGTTGATGTAAATGGTCAGAACCAACCTTTTAGGAATGATATGTTTGGTGGTGAAAGAAAAGCTACAATTTCTAATGTAGGTAATATTAACGACCAAGATATTACACCAAATAAAATGTTAGCTTTAAGCCAAGACATTACGAATAAAGAAAACCAATTAGTAAACCTAAGTCGTTACATGGAAAATGTTGATAATTCTTATGTTGGTATGGAAAAATTAGCTGTTCAATTTAAAACAATGATGAAAACAATTTTAAATGACTATGATTTAACACCACAGGAATTAAATCAAAAAATACTTGATGGTCAATTTGCAGGTTTAATAGGTCAAAACAGGTTGGAAATTGTTGGTGGTGGAGTAATGACAGAACCAGACGCTTTAAAAATAATAACAGCTTTAGGTGGTGATCCAAATAGAATAGATACTAATCCTACTGTTGTAATAGAACTAATGTCTAATATTTTTGAACAAAAATATAGAACCTATGCAAACGAATTAGAATTATATAACATAAATGCTAGTGCAGGAGGATTTACTAATTATCCAAAAAAAGAAACTATTACTTTCAATGATAATTTTTTAGAGGTTTTAAATCCTAGTAGATTGTTAGCATTAGATTTAGCAAAAATACCTGAATTTACTGAAAAACAATTATTTAGATTGTTAAGTAATAACACAGATATAGATGGTAATGTTATTGAAGAAAGATTTACTTCAGATCAAATAGCAGACATCATAGCTTTAGCAAAAGTATATGGAATAGATCTTAAACTAGAAGATGGAGAAATTGTTTCTGGTGATGATGAAACTTTTCCTAATCGTAGTTCAGTAATTGGCCAAAACAGAGGACAATAAAAAATGGGTGCTTTAAACGATATATTAGATCAACTTGAAAAGAAAAATAAAGGTACAAGTAGAAAAAATTTTAATGTTGGTGCATTAGAAGGTTCAGTAAGAGCAGGTCTTGGTCAAGGTATTGGTTTTGGATTTGGTGATGAATTAGAAGCATTATATAAATCAAGAACAAGAGGAACTAAATACGAAGATGAATTAGCTGATGCTAGAGCTAAAATAAAAAGATTTAGAGAAACTAATCCAACACTTGCCTATGGTAGTGAAATAGGAGGTGCTTTACTTCCTATGGCATTTACTGGTGGTGCATCTGCAATAGGTCAAGGCCTTGCAAGAGCAGGAGCAAAAGGAACTGGTGCAGTAATACAAGGTGCAGGTAAAGGAGTAAACTTACTTCAAACTGGTGGCATTAAAGGAGCAGGTACATTAGGTGCAGTACAAGGTGGTTTATATGGTGCAGGTGTAGGTGAAGATGCAGAAAGCAGATTAAAAGGTGCTGTAGGTGGTGCTGTGTTAGGTGCAGGTATTGGTAAAACTGCAGAAAAACTTTTACCTAAAACAACTGAATTAGCAAAAAAATTTATTGAAAAAGGTGGCATAAAACTTACTGGTGGCCAATCTGTAAAAGGTAGTGGAGCTTTAGGTAATTTAATTTACGGAATTGAATCTTCATCAACTTCTATTCCTGGAGTTGGTTCAGCTATTGCACAAGCAAAAACAAAATCACTTTCTGAGTTTAATAAGTATGCGATGATGGAAGCATTAGAGCCAATTTTAAATGATAAATCAAGAAGGCTATTACAAAAAAAATTAAAAAATTTAAATGGAACTGAAGCATTTAGAGTTGTTAAAGAAACATTAGATGAAGCATACGGAAAAGTAATTCCAAAATTAAAACTTGATAGTGCAGATATAATAAACTTACAAAACAAATTTGTAGATATTATTGAAGCTTCAGACACAGATCAAAAAGCAAAAGATATGTTAGTTAAAAGACTAACATCTTTAATTGATGATAAAATACAATTTAACCAAGCAGGTGAAAGATTTATATCTGGAGAAAATGCAAAAAAAATACAATCTGCATTAGGTAAAGATGCTCAAAAGTTTTTTAAAAAAGGTGGTTTTGACGATTATATAGGTGAAGCATTTGATAGTATGAAAGATGCTTTATCTACTAGATTAAATTTATCACCAAATGCAGGTAATATTTTAAAAGATGTAAATTTAGCTTTTGCAAAATTAGATCCAATAAAACGAGCAGTTGTTATGGCTAATAAAACTGAGGGTATATTTTCAACAAAACAACTTTTAAACGCAATTAAACAAGCTGATATGTCACCTAATAAAACAATGACAGCTACAGGTAGAAATTTAGGTATTAAAACAGCTAGAGAAGGTGATGAAATATTTGGTGATTTTGTTCCAGATAGTGGAACTGCATCAAGATTAATTGCAGGTGATGTAGCAATATCACCATCTGCTTTTACACGATATATTTTACCAACTTTTGCATCACAACTTTTATATGGTGGCAGTAGAGGATTAACAAGAGGATTACTAAATGCACCATCAAATTTAGTGCGAGGTAGTCAAAGAACTGCCGGTTTATTAGGTGAAAACACAGCAAATATGCCAATTCAAGGTTTACAAAATATAGGAGATTCTGGTGGACTCGTTAATATGTTTAGATAAGAAAAATAGGATGCAACAATGACAATTTCAAATTACAGCACTACAGCTTCAAACAACACATCAATCAATGGTATTAATATTTCAGAAGGAATGTCACCCTCCGATGTCAATAATTCCATTCGTAGTCAATTAGCAGATGTAAGATCTGGTTTTAATGATAAAGAATGGTTTTTACTTGGTGATGGAGATCAAACAACTACATTTAACAGAGCATCAGCTAGTTCAGTTACAGTAGCATCTAATATTTCATCTACTTATCATGTAGGTAGAAGAGTCAAAATAATTGGTAGTGCTACAGGAACTATCTTTGGTAAAATTGCAACATCGTCTTTTTCTTCGCCAAATACAACTATAACTTTTACCTTTGATAGTGGCACAATAAATTCTGGTGACTCAACTGTAGATGTATATGTAGGATCTCCTTATACAAACCCAAGTATTCCAGTAATAGACACAGACGCTATGACAGAGGATAGTGCAATACTTCCTCCTTCACAGCAATCTGTTAAAGCATTTGTAACAAGTGGAACAGTTACACAATCTAACAAATCAATTGCTTTAGGAAATAACACAGTTACAGGAACAACAGCACAATTTAATACAGCTTTAACGGATAATGATTTTGCTACATTGGCAGGATCAGAAACTTTAACAAATAAAACTTTGACAAGTCCTGCAATTAATAATGGTGTTTTATCTACACCAGACCTTAATGGTACTGAATTAATTTTAGACGCAGATCAAGACACAAGTATTACAGCCGACACAGACGATAAAATTGATATTAAAATTGGTGGTTCTGATAAAATTAGTGCAACAAGTTCAGCATTAACGATTGGAGATAATAGTTCAGATTATAATACCACAATGAGAGGTATGCTTACTATTAATCCAGTTACAAGTTCTGGTGTTGTTACAGCTTTGAATTTACCACAAGGTGATGCACTACAATTTGGAAGTGGAAATACTGTAATTTATAAAGACCGAACAAGTGGTGTGAATTACTTTAGAGGTGATGGAACTTTATCAATAAAATCTGATGGTGTTAATATTGGTAATGCAAGTTTAACAAGTGATAGAGCAACTATACAATCTGGTTTTTCTGGTAATACAGGCGATGTTACAATTAATCACGCAAATTTAACAACTGGAACTAGCAATAGATTGTTAACTCACAGCACAGGTTTAAATCTTTATGGTGCAATACAATTTAAAGATACATCAAATAATAATACCGCTTCAATAGATGCAAGTGGTAATATTACAGGTAATAACACTAACATTACTGTTTCTGATGGCTCTAACTCTACAGCAATTAATCTTGGTGAAACATTAACTTTTGACTCAAATAATTTTAGTGAGTCAAGTGGTACTGTAAGTATTAAAACAGCAGGTGTTGGTAATACAGCAGTTGCAACAGGAATTGATGCTACTAAAATAGCAGATGGCTCAGTAACAAATTCTGAATTTCAATTTATTGGTGGATTAACAAGTGATGCACAAACTCAATTAACTGGTAAACTAACTGCAAGTAATAATCTTAGTGATGTTTCTTCTGCTTCTACTTCAAGAACAAATCTTGGTCTTGGAACTATAAGTACACAAAATAGTAATTCAGTTTCAATAACTGGTGGCTCTATAAGTGGTTTATCTTTGCCAACAGCAGACACCGAAGCAAGTTCAAAACTGTATGTAGATAATGCAATCGCAGGAATGAGAACAAGAATAATTACAAGAGTTGCTACAACTGGTAATGTTAATTTAACAAATGGTTTAGAAAACGGAGATTCTATTGATGGTATAACTTTACAAACTGGCGATAAAATTCTTGTAAAGTCACAAACAGACGCAACAGAAAATGGTATTTATATTTCTCCTAGCTCTGGTAATGCTTCAAGAGATACAAATTATGACAATGTAGAAGAACTCGCAGGTCAAATGATTGTTGTTCAAGAAGGTTCAACAAATGCAGATAAAATATTTTTATGTACTACTGATAATTCTGGATCAATAGGAAGTGTTAATATTGTATTCTCACAAATTACACCTGCTAATCAAGGTACAGTTCAAAGCGTAGCTGTAGCAGACGCAGGATCAAGTGAATTTACAGTTACAGGAAGTCCAATTACATCATCTGGCACAATCAACTTGGCAGTTAATTCTATTAACGCAACTAAAATTGGTAGTGGGAATGTTGATAATACAGAACTAGGTTACTTAAACGGAGTGACCTCAAATATACAAACGCAACTAGACAATTCAGCAT
>CAACVD010001112.1_pt1 | contig 12988 bp, 12 predicted proteins | sample 2381771 | NCBI WGS metagenome assembly CAACVD01 (sample SAMEA5211965, study PRJEB30684) | marine metagenome | biome: Marine; feature: Epipelagic; material: Water | collected 2015-10-15 | depth 15 m | reverse complement strand
TCCATGGATATAAATTCGGTTTCCTTGATACTTGTTCCTCGAATAACATATGTAGGTAAATTTACACCGCCATTAAAAAAAGTCAATTATTTTCTAAAAAGAATTACAAAAAAAAATTTTGCTTGACTTTAAGTGTAGTGCTTTTATAATATATTTTTATATATAAAATATTTTAAATATTTATTAGAAAATTAATAAATATATATAAATAAGTTTTTTTATTTGACTTTCAAAATTTTTAATCCAAAATGGTTATTAATGATTAAATTAGAAGATTCAAATGAAGATTTTTACTTTTGTACAACGGCAAATTGGTCAACTATGGTTTTGGCTGAAAATGAGGAGCAAGCCACCAGAGAGGCTCTATCGTGTGCTAAATTTGTTTTAGATAAAGAATTTATGGTATCTCCCTGCATGAGAGTAAAAAAGTTTAAAGATAATTTTGAAGATTCTGATTCTCTTTTTAGAATAGATCAAATTTTGGCAGATATAGGCATGCATAAAGAATCTAGATCAATGTCTGAAATATTAAAAAATATTAAAAAATGATTGGTATAAGTGGTTTAGCAAGATCTGGGAAAGATACTCTAGCAAATAATTTTTCAGAAATTATATCTGAAGATTGGGGTTTAAATGTAAAAATATTTTCGTTTGCAGACGAAATAAAAAGACAGTCTGATGATTTTATAAAAAATAATTATAAAATTTCAGCTTTCTCTGAAGATACAAAAGAAAAAGAAATAATAAGAGATTTTTTAGTTTGTCATGGAGAAACTATGAAAAAAATAAATAGCAATACGATTTGGGCAGACATCATCATTAAAAAAATAAAAGAAAGCAACGAAAAATTTTTTCCCATAATAACAGATGTTAGATTTGATTTTGAAGCAAAAAGAGTCAAAGAAGTAAATGGTCAGATAGTGCATATATCAAAAATTGGCAACAAACCCCCAAATGATATAGAAGCAAAAAATGACCCACTGGTTAAAAAAGAATCTGATCTATGTCATTCTTGGGGTGTATATGAACCAGATAAAATGAATCTATGCAAAGATCACGCGCATATTTTGTGGCAAATATTAAAAGAAACTCATGAAAAGGTATGGAAGAAGATATATATTTAATAGATAAAGTAAAAAAATACAAAGACGAAAGTTCTATAAAAGAACTAATAAACAGACATTCTGGAATTTATGTAGATATGGTTAATAAATATATACCATCGTCAAATGAAGGTTTAAATAAAGAGGATATATTACAAGATAAAGACTTCTGTATATACGACGCCGCAATAAAATATGATGAATGTAAAAATACTAAATTTAGTACTTTTGTTGGTAACCTTGCCAGATGGAAATGCCTTAATATATATAACAAAAATATAAAATTTCCTCAAGAAACTCTAGATTCCGAAAATAAATTAAATTTTAAATGCTATAATTCTCATAATCAAATAAATAAAATGGAAGAAAAAGAAGATTTAAACAGAGTTTATAGAGCCATAGAGAAAATAGAAGATCCAAGGGTTGAAAAAATTTTTAAAATGAGATATAAAGATACTAAAAAACTAACTCCTTGGAAAAAAATAGCAAAAAAACTTGACTTATCAATTCAAGGATGTATAAATATTCATAACAAACATTTAACAGAAATAAAAAAATATGTATAGTAAAACAGTAATAGTAGGTAATCTGGCCAGAGATCCAGAATCACGCAAAGCAGGTGAAACAAACGTCACTCGCTTGGTTGTAGCAGTAAATGACGCTCGTATGAAAGATAAAGTTTCTTACATCGACGTTGATGCTTGGAGCAAGCTTGGTGACATTTGTCAGCAATACCTTACAAAGGGTCGTCAAGTATTAGCTGAAGGCCGTTTAGTCCAAGACACTTGGGAAAAAGACGGAAAGAAAATGTCTAAGCTTTATGTAAAAGCTGATAACATTCAATTTATGGGTGGTAAGTCTGATAAAAAGGAGTCTAGCACTTCAGCTTCTAAAGACGAATCAATTCCATTCTAATGCAATTAATTGTAGAAGCTCCAGTTAATCAACTTTCCTTTGGAAATGTAACATACAACATCCTTCGTCAACTTTGGCGAAAGGGTGTTGATGTTGCATGGTGTCCTCTATCTGGAAATGCTAATTTTGATTCTTTTGACAAAATAGATAAAGACTTTTTAAAATGGTTAGAGGTAAGCGCTAATACTTTTAATAAAAAAATAAAACCAGACATGCCAACATTTAAATTATGGCACCTGAATGGTTCTGCATCTAGAATTGGTAATAATCAATTTTTATATTCATTTTATGAGTTAGATGAACCAACCCCAGAAGAATTAAATTTAGCTAAGTTCCAAAGTAAAGTTTGGTTTTCTAGCAATTATGCCGCAAATAAATTTAAAGAGTTGGGGGTTAATGCTGATTTTTTACCAGTTGGATTTGACGAAGATTTTTTAAAAACAGATAAAGAGTATTTAAATCCTAATATTGTTCACTTTGGGCTAATGGGAAAGTTTGAGAAACGCAAACATACTGAAAAAATTATTAGACTTTGGTTAGAAAAATATGGAAACAATAACGACTATCAGCTTAGTGTTTGTGTTACTAATCCATTTTTAAAACAAGAAGAGATGAATGCTATCCTATCTAACTGTTTAGAAAATAAAAGATATACAAATATTAATTTTATACCTTATTTGAAAACAAATTCTGAAGTTAATGAATTATTAAATTCAATTGATATTGACCTTACTGGACTAAGCGGCGCAGAGGGCTGGAATCTTCCAGCTTTTAATGCAACATGCCTTGGTAAATGGTCAATTGTTTTAAATGAAACTTCTCATAAAGATTGGGCAAATAAAGAAAATTGTATTTTAGTCGAATCTAATGGCAAAGAAGAATGTTATGATGGTAAGTTTTTTCAAAAAGGTGTTCCGTTCAACCAGGGGAATATATATACTTGGGATAGGGACATTGTGTCACAAGCTATGGACAAAGCTGTCTCAAATAAGGGACAATTAAATACTGCTGGAGAAACTTTAAAAAATAAATTTTCTTATGATAAGGTTGTAGATAGCTTAATTAAAGGCATAGAAGCTAATTTTTAAAATTGGCACGCTCTTTGCAAATATAAAGTCTATGTATTATAAATCATTATTCGACACAATATTTAATGACCTTGAATTTACTAATGGTAGAATTCAAAGTGATAGCGTTCAATCAAAAGGCGATGTTTATCTTGCTAAGGTTATCATACCTGGTGTAAGCAAAAAAGACGTATCAATTAAATCAACAGATGAGTATCTGTCTGTTTTCGTTAAACAAGATGAAAAAAAATCATTGCTAAGAAAAATAACTCTTGGCGGTTTAGTTGATATTGGTTCAATTTCTTCCAAATTATCTAATGGTATTCTAGAAATTACTATGCCTAAAAAGGAAGTGAAAGAATCTATAGATATTAAAATTTCCTAATTTAAATTTAAAAACCCTCGATTGAAAATGTCGGGGGTTTTTTTATAATCAACTATGCCATTATATTTATATGAAAATGAAGAAACTGGTGAAGTTTTAGAGGTGCTACAAGGCATGAACGAACTTCATGAATACCACGGAATAGATGGAAGAGAAAAAGGCCTTTGGAGACGCGTTTATGTTAATCCTCAGCTATCTTCAGATACTAAGGTAGACGCCTTTGATAAAAAAAGTTTTGTAAATTCTACTGCTAAAAAAAATGATTCATATGGAGATCTCTTTGATAGAAGCGCAGAAGCTTCAGCTCAACGCGCAGAACGCTATGGCAAAGACCCTATAAAAGAAAAATATTATGCAGAATATAATAAAAAAACAAATGGCAAGCTTCATCCAGAACAACAAAAAGAAAAATTTAATAAAGCTATAGAAAAAGCTGATAAAAAAGGTATAAATATAGAAATTTAAAATTATTATAAAAAATGAAAATAATTCTACAAGACCAAGAAATTAATCTTATAAATCAAATTCTTACAGATTTTCCAATTAAAGAGCTTAGCAAAGTTCAACAAATAATGAAAATTATGGAATCTAAATTAGAAAAAGAAGAAGAGTCAGAAAATTCAGATTCTTAAAGGGCAGATATTTGTATTTTTCCCCAGCCCGAATCTCCAGTCTTTATAATCAAGAATTCTCCACTATACTTAAGAGATCCTGGAACACCATCGCTTGAAGTTGTGTTAGATGCGCTTCCTGATGGAAGATTTATGTGAGTTCCACTTTCAAAATCTAAAAATAAAGTATTTTCTCCTTTTGCTAAAGATCTTGAACTAACAGATAATCTTCCGTCATTTATAACGCTGCCTCCATTAAAATTTGAAGTTGCACGTTTACCAAAAATTAGAATATTGTTACCAGTTACCTCGTTAATATCGCCTAAAATATAATTATTAGTCCCCGAAACATTGTTAGAAGATCCAAATATATTATTATGCCCAGAAACATCATTAAAAGATCCAAATATACTTAACAATGTCGCTGCGCCACTTACTTTATTTCCGTCTCCATAAATGTTTGTATTTTTTACTTTATTAGATTCGTCATTTCCGCTAACAATGTTACCTGTTCCAAATACTTCAACGCAATTAGCATTTTTCATAATTAAATCTGCTCCAAGTACAGAACATCGCGTCGAGTCTTCTATAAGATTACTATTTCCTAAAATATTTACATGATTAACGCCAGTTATAACATTACTATTTCCTAAAATATTTACATGATCACTTTTTCTTGCGTTATTTGTAATACCTCTTACTTGAGACAAAATTAAATTATTAGCACTGTTTGCATGTCCATACAAACTAGATAAACCAAATCTAAACGTACCTTCGTTATGTACAACCCCATTACCACTACCAAAAATTTCGTAATTTTTTCCTGCCCCATCTGAGCCTCCAACAAAACTGTTATTGACACCAAAGATTCTTAATCCAGATACACCTAATCCAGTTACCGTATTTCTTGGACCAAAAATATCTAAATACTGATGATCCCCTAAAAGCTTATTAAGTGGCCCTATAATTCTAGAATTTTTTATTCCACTTATTTGATCTGCATTGCCTTGGCTGATCTGTGAATCTCTAACGTTCTTAATATCGGAGGAAGAAGTCCCCATGTGAGATATATCAGAATCTTGACAACTCTCTATGGTGGAGTTAACTACATCATGTAAGAATAAATTATTGTTTGAACCGCCAGTTATTCTAGAATTAAGTATATTAAAAGCAGATATTCTATTTGCATCCCTTATAACGGAGCCAAATACATTAAATAAATTTCCACTACTTAATTCTAACGTCAACTTTCTTCCATGCAAAAGTGTTACACTCTTACTGCCCGTTATAGTATTATCTGCTGTTAATGGGTTACCAATGCTATCTGAATTTGTGAAAGCAGGATCATCTCCAGCAAAAATAAATGCATTAGTAGTATCCAAAACTTTATTTTGATTACCCGCTACAAAATGTCCAAATTTACTATCTAATAAACCTTTAGTAGTTTTTTGTCCGCTTACTGTGTTCTTTCTTCCGTATATAAATGCATTATCGATGCTTTTATCAGTTTCAGTTGAAATTATTTTATTTTCAAGTCCAAAAATTGCTGTATTTCTATTAGAAACCCCACTTATTGAATTTGAACGCCCATTTATAATTGTAGCAAAACAGGAATTAGTAACTTCAATTAAATTTTGATCTCCATTTAATATACCTCCAAAACCAGCAGTATTAATAGTGTCAATATCATTATATGTATCTAATACATTTAGACTAGCTCCAGAAGGTTTACGAATTTCATTTCCACGACCATTTAATATATAGTTATGTGCAATATCTATTCGACTAGTGCTGCCCTGTTCGCCAGTAATTATATTTTTTATTCCATTAGATATGAATGAAAAATGAGATGCACTTATTTTAGATGCAATAGTATTTGATATAGAAGAAAATCTAGAAGTTCTTAAATCGTTAACGGTGCTAGGGGTTGTAATACTTGTACCACCAGTTTCAATAATTGAACAAACAGAATTAGATATTGTTGACATTTGTCCATAAGATTCACATCTAATTGAATTTTCTATTTTATTATAATTTTCAAAAATTCTTCCATCATTATTAAAATCGTCAATAAAATCGTCTATTTCTAAATTTGTAAGTTCAGAAGGGTAAGATCCTCCAAATCTTAAATTGAAGCTACCAAAATAATGATACAAAGAATCATTTATATGATAAATAGAATTTTTAGCGCCCCCGATAATGATACTATTATTACCATTTATATGATTTCCTGAACCCCCTATCATTATGTCATCTTTTGATTGGGTGGTTTCATAACGTGTTTGAAAAAACGGCGCACCAGCGAAACTAGCACCAAATCTTTGATTTTTAATATTTTGTCCAATACTGTTGCTATTACCAATTAAAATTAAATTATTATTTAAATAAGGTTCTACTGGATGATTGCTATTACCATATGATCCACCAAAAAACGTTTGTGCAACTTCAAAACCATTTTCTCCACTCTGAAAATTCAAAAACATTCTGTTTCCAGATCCTCCAAAAATAAAAGAACTTTCGCCAGAAGCAATATTATTTTCACCAAAAACAACAGAATTTTTACCATAAATTTCATTATTTTTTCCAAAAAGTATTTGAGAATTTGTTGCGTCTCCGCTTGCATCTTCAATTTCTGAAGTACCATTATCTAAGGTTCCACTAAATTCAAAAAAGTATGTTCCTATTTTATTTCCAGATCCTGCAAAGATTTCATTTCTATCTCCAGTTATATTGTTTTCTTGACCTGCAAATACATCAGAAAATGTACCAGTTATTGAATTACTTTTACCTCCCAAAATATTTGAAAAGTTTGAATATACAGCATTTCCACTACCTCCAAGTATAACACTATTATCGGCCCCAGTTATTAAATTTGTCGCACCGCCAGCCAATACAGATAATTCACTTGACTGTATTTGATTTTCGTTTCCGCCAATTAAAACAGATCCAGTGGATTGATTTATTAAATTTCCAGTTCCAGCTCCAATTAATGAATTTATAGAGGTTGCTATTGAATTCCCTGATCCAGCTCCAATAAAAGATCTTTTGGTACTAGTCATAGACTGATCAATTCCAGCTCCGAGGAATGAATCATCAACTGTATCTAATGTATTTCCAGTTCCAGCAGACATGTTTGATCTTAAAGAGGATTTTATAAAATTAGTATTTCCAGCTGTAATTGAGGAGTCATCAGAATTAAGTATATCATTTTCTCTTCCAGCTACGATTGTTGATGCTGTACCTGTTACATTGTTATTTTCACCAGCAAAAAGTGTTACAAATTGACCAGAGGCTGTATTAGTTTTACCTCCGACAAGTACAATTTCATCTCCAAAAACAGAATTAAGAGTTCCTCCTACTAAAACACTTCTATTTCCCAATAATGTATTAGTAACTCCTCCCACTAAAACACTTTTATTTCCCTCTACTGTATTGCCAGTACCGCCTCCAATTACAGATGTATTTCCATCTATTAAATTATTTTCTCCTCCAATAATCGTACTTTCATTTCCAGTAACATTATTACCACTTCCAGCTCCTATTGCAGAGTTATCGCCACTAATTGAGTTGCTGTCTCCCCCAATAATAGCGGAAGACTCTCCATTGTTCACGGAATTATCTCGGCCCGCTAAAATAGCCGAATGACTACCTAGAGAGAGATTTTGTGTTCCTCCTCCGACAACAGAATTTTGACCACTTGATGTATTTGTACTTCCTCCTAAAATTGCACCAGCTCTTGTTAAAACTATGTTGGAATTTCCTGCTCCTACAAAACCCTCCAAGGACTTTACTTGATTTTGCGCTCCTCCGACTATTCCTGCATCGCTTGCTCCACTTATTAAATTCAATTGTCCAGCTAAAATAGATGATCTATTAGATGAAGTTACAGTATTTGATTTTCCAACTAGTATAGCTGAATTTTCTGTGTTATTTAAAAGGTTTCCAGAACCAGCCCCAATAAAGGACAACGAAGCTTGTTCTCCAGAATTTTGTTTTCCAGCCCCTATTAGTGAATTATTTCCTGTTAATTCATTTAGCTCTCCAGCTAATATTATTGAATATTGACCACTTAAAAGATTATTGTCTCCAAGAAGTATAGCTGCCCCTACTGAATTTGCTGTTATTAAAGAGCTAGTAGCTTCCCCTATCCCGCTTAAATTATTATTTTTGAAAAGACCTTCCAATCCAGACACGTGTGGAATTTTTAAAAAATTTTTCTGACCATCTATGTCCTGAGTTCCAGTTTTTACTAAAACTTGACTAGCGTCCCAGTCTACAGCAGTGCCATCCCCATTGGTAATTACATTTGTTCCTGGTGTAGAGTTTAATACGTATATATACGATTGGTCTATTCTTTGTCCGAAAAGGTCTGCCATAAGTATAATTACACCAAAAGAAAAACTTTAATCGTTAATAGTATCCCAAATAAAATCATTATGACTCCAAATAGTTCCATTATTTCGATTCCATAAAGCTATATCTTTGGAAGTAACAATTGCGATTTTATCTGCAGAAAATACAAAACTAGATGACTCTATAAAAGAGTCAGAAAAGGAACCATTTATAGATTTTGATGACATTTCCGCGTCAGAAATGTTAATTAAAAAGTTTTTTCCATTAATCTTATCTCCACTAATACTGATTATATATTTAGTATTTTTATTTAAAAAATCATTTAAAGATGAATCATTTTTAACTATATCTGAAAATTTATTTTCTATTGATATATTTCCCAAAAAGGGAGTTGTAGCCCTTCTTCCCATTGGATAAAATTTACCCACTGAATAAATGGGTTTACTATTAAAATTTAAATTTATATCAAAAGACTGTATATTATCTGGCTTAATTAAAAAAGTTTCTTGAGTGTCAATTCCACTAATTTTTACAAACGTATTCCTACCTGGAGTGTATTCTCCAGTAAAATTGGCCTCTATTCTTTCATTAAAAACTCCAGTAAAAAGAAAATTTCCGACGTTAGTTTGATCTCCAGTTCTGTTTACAGATGGAGCTAACCCACTACTTAAAAGATAGTCTTCGCTTGAATTTGAACCACTAAATTCTTGTGCAATAATATTGCTACCATTATACCGATAAGTGCTAGATAATACCCCTCCAACAGATTGTTTTAAATTAACTGAATCTACAAAAGCGTTTCCTATAGAAATACTACTTTCGTATCTGCTCAAAGCAGTTCTTCGCTCATCGTTACTTACTAAAAAATAAAAGTTTTTACCGCTGTTTAATTTTGTGCTAATTTCTCCATTACTTTCAAAAATATCAGAAAAAATTGTCTCAAAATTTTCTAATACAGAAATGTTTAAAGATATATCTGGAGCTTTTTCAGCATACGTGATGTTGTTTTTTTTAGTTCCTATTGACAGTGAGCTTTGATTTTTAATGTCGAAGCTAAAATCAAAATCTTGAACCCCTGGTAGAAAAAACATACCGCTTCCAGCATTCATGACATTTTGATCAAAATAGTCTGAACTATGAAAAACGGCAATATCTCCGTATCGATTATTAAACCTTTTTGAACTCATTATACCCTTTTAAAATCATAGACGCTAAAATTAAAGGAAACGTCAGAACTTAATGTAGATGTTAAAGAAATACTCTGTGAATTAGAATTTAATCTAGCCCCAGATATTTGAAAATTATTACTAGAACCACCTTCACTAGTAAAAGATAAATTTAAGACATATTTATCATTTAAATTTATAAAATCTTTTAAATTAGATAATGCGCCAGTTAGCTCAAATTCAGAAGTAATTATTGACATTGATAAACTTCCCTCAGTGTTATCCAAAAATTTTCTAGTTACAGGATATCTTTTTCCCAATTGAAATATTTTCCTTCTTTCAAAAGGTAAATCTAAAGAAAAATTTTGTACAAGATCTGGATCAATTAAAAATAAACCTGAATTCTGAATTCCAGAAATAGAAATATTTGTTTTGCGAGATGGATAAACTTCATTTTGTAGATTGGATTGGTTATTAAGTAAACTTTGAATATTCGGTAATCTAGAAATTAAATTTTGAGACTGATCTCCAGATAAATTAATTGCTGGGTTTTTTATCTCAGTTGAATTCCATCCCACTAAAACATCTTCATCTAAATGATTATCATTAACAAATACCGCAACTGGATTTGTTGATTCAAACTTCCACAAAGGCATATCATTAAAAAATGATCCGCCAGCGATGTCAGATGTTCCATCTCCATTTCTGAAAACACTATCTGGATTTGTTATTGTTCCATTTAAAGAGTGTGATTCTAATAAGTTATAATTTGATCCACTAAAATAAAAAACTTTAGTTGTTGTATTTGCATAAGGGGCAACTATTTTATAATCCCTTAATTTTGAACCCCAAGATTGAAAAGTAGTTAGTTTACTTAAACCTATGCCACCTTCAGAATCATTACCTAAACCATCTCCTTGCATAGATGTCACTACACCAGATGGATGAGAGACATAATTAGCAGTGTTAACTGTTGGAGCGGTATTTATAACGCTACTTTGAAATCCTATTCCTCTAATCGATCCATCTCTTCTTCTATAAACATGCTCTTCTGCTGGAGCTAAAACAATTTGATCAGCAAGACTGCTACCAGACTTTGAGGCTATAATATTTTTATTAGAATGTAAAAAATTAAAAACACTCGATGACGCTTGAACAAATTGTCCCGTTTCCCCTGAATTGAGTGTTAGTCCAGAAACTGGCGATCCGTTAATTCCATCTCCATCTTGATAAAGATTTATATTTGCACCGTTTTCTAAAGATAAAACAAAAATAGAATGAGGCTCGCTTCTATCATTTTTATATCCAAATGTTTTTCCAGACAAAGAGAAGGGTAAAATTACTGAATCTTTTCCATTTTTATGTAAGTGGATGGGGCTTGATCCAAAAATAACCCTATTTGCTGTTAAACTAAATGCTTTACCTGTTGGAGTGCTCGGAACATTACTAACTTGCGTGCTCGTACTACCATCAATTGTTTCTTCTGTTATGCTTGTATTATAATAGGGTACAGCTACTTGTGTATTTCCTCCTTCAACAGTGTAGTATTTATAAGAATTTTCTAAAGATAAAATATCTGCATTAACATTACTGCAGGTATATGTATATTTTGAAGTTAAAAATTGATTTGTAGATTGACTTAAATTAAAATTAGAAATATAAGCGTTTCCAAAATTAATTGTATCTAATGTTCCATAAAAATTAGAAAAATATTTTTCTTTACTTAAAACAAAATAAAAACTACAATCTTTATTAAAGTCGTCTAAAATTTCATTACCACTAAAAAAACCAGAAAATAAATTTTCAAAAGTTTCAAATGCAGTTACCGTAAGATTTACATCCACATCATACGTATTAAGTCTTTTTGCATAAAATTTTTCTGATAATGTTAATATATCTTCTGTTCTGGTGCTAAAATTAAAATCGAAATCCTGAACTAATGGAATAAGATTAATTGTTTGATCGTTGTTAGAATCCTCAGAATGTGATGGAAAACCGCCCTTCAACAAAGAAACATTTTCATAAGAAATAGTTGGTCTAATATAATTAGTTGTCATGTTTAAATGAGTCTAAAATAGTTTCTTTCTTAAAGTGTATAACCTCTCCAATTGTTAAACTTATATCATTACAATCTTTGTATACAAATTTATGCGAGAAAGATTTACATATAAAAAACTTTCTTTGATTATATAATTGTGGTAAGTTAAATTCAAACGGTTTATAATCTTCATGTTTCTCTAAAAAGTGTATGATAGCTCTTGTTTCTTTATCAGTTCTGTTTTTTAAAGTTAAACTTAAACTTTCAATTATCCCCGCATTAGCATGCACTTTAGTAAAACTTGTGAAACTTTTAGTTAATTTTATTAGTTCTGACTTTTTATCAGTTTTTATAGATATGTTATCGTCTACGTCAAAAAAGAAAGATCTACTCCAAAGCGTATTAGCTCCAGTTGGGCTGTTTAACGCACTTGAAGTATGATCTTGATTACAATAATAAAATTTATCCATCAAATTAACTTGTGTATCAAAATTGGTTGCGTTACCAGTGTTATAACCAGTAAATAAAACTATATCAAATTTTTTATATGCGTTAGATGCTACCCAACCTGTTTGAAAATTTCCTGTATTTAAATAAGCAGACCTGTCCCAATCAAAGATATACGAGTATCCATCTTTTACTAAATTAAGATCTATATCAAATAAACCATCATGAAATCTAAAATCATAGTCTTCAATATATATGCCTGAAATATTTTTATATATATCTCCAGTTGGAAATGCTATTTCTACGCCCTGAGCTCCAGTAGTATTAAAATCTAATATTCCAGATACAGACCTTCCGACTTCTTCAAAACGATCTAATAAAGATTTTGCCTCTTCTTCTGTTTTGTTAGAAAATTTTAAATTAAATTTTAAATTTGTAGAATTTAAGTGTGATAAATTTTTATGATGATAATCTGTAGTATAAAAACTATTATCTTCCATTTGCCAAGAAACAGTGCTTCCGTATTCAGGGACAAAAGATCCAGTGGCGATTGCTCCACTGACATTATTATCTCTATTATAAATTGCCAGAACTTCGCTCATTGTAATTAGCTGCTATATAAATAATTTAAAGTACCGCCAGTTCTTGACTCTTCTTGCACAACTGTTGTAACTGCTTCTTTAACCCTTGCAGCAAAATCTCTTTGTTGTCTGCTTGCGTCTTCTCCACCTTGCTGGTTAACTTCCCCGCCTTGATCAATATTAAATGTAAAATCAGAAGTATTATTGACTTGTCCGACTCCACCTCCAGTGCCAGTTTCAGAAGCTACTGGTGATACTGAGCCTCCGTTTTGAAATCCTTGCATTGGAAGTAATCCTCTATTTAAACTAGACAAGAAATCTG
>CAACVD010001111.1_pt1 | contig 12988 bp, 11 predicted proteins | sample 2381771 | NCBI WGS metagenome assembly CAACVD01 (sample SAMEA5211965, study PRJEB30684) | marine metagenome | biome: Marine; feature: Epipelagic; material: Water | collected 2015-10-15 | depth 15 m | reverse complement strand
CTTATCCTGATGTCTGATTATGTATTTTATAGCACATCCTTCCGGGTATAACAACTTGTTCTCAACTACAAACTTGCTTGGCTGAATGACATACTTTTGATAGTGACTCCCCCCGTGCTGCTTGTTCCATACTTTACTCATATTATAAACTCCTTCTGTTTGTTTTTACACTTAATCAAATACAAGTTTTGTATTGTTCTCGTTACGCCAACATACCAAACTCTATACTCTTCATCTTGTTTTGATATAGATTTCTTTGTTGCTCTCATAGTGTTTATCGTTTGATTTAAAAATAAAACTACGTTTGTGGCTTCACCACCTTTTGCACTGTGTATCGTAGAAATTTTTATTCTTGGTTCTTGATTTAGTTTTTCATCGTTATCTAGCATTGCCTGCACATAATCTATTTTTGCTTGTGATACATTTGTAAAAGCATCAAACCATTGTAAAGATAAATTAGGTTTACCTTTTATTTTTTCTAATAATCTTTGTTGTTGCACTTCTGCTATCTTTTCACCTTTTCTAAATTTATCCCAGTTTAAAATGTCATCATAAAATTTTTTAGAGATGCTTTGTCCGTCTTTAGTTTCAAAAAACAAACCTTTCTTTTTTAAAATTACAGGTATGGCTTTTAGTAAAGGATTTGTTCTTGCGAGTATTAACCAATCATCTTTTGACATATCTATTTGTGAAAAATTAAATACTTCAAACAGCTGTCCTGGTTCTTTCTTTGGTAAATAATCTTTGTCTAGTCTATTATCCACCCTAGATATTACTGATAACGCTTTTTGTTGTATAATACTTGGAACTCTTTCTGATTGTTTTAATGGCATCTCTGTTGCATCCCAGTCAATAAAACTTTCTACATCAGCCCCTGCCCAGCCAAATATAGCTTGGTCATCATCGCCAGCTACCCAAACATCACAACCATTATCTTTTTCTATTTTTTCTATCATATCCCACTGTATTTTTGATAGATCTTGTGCTTCATCTATAAATATTACATCTAATTTATTTTGTATGTTGCCTTGCTCTAAAAATTTTTCTAACATATCTGTAAAATCTATTAATTCGTAAACTTTTTTATATTCATTAATAGCTATGTCTATTGCTTCTAATTTGTTTCTTTCTACTTTGCCTAGATGTTCGTTAAGATCTAATTGTTCTAGTGGTTTAATTCTTTTTACTCTTGCTAAATTAATTAATGTTAAATACTCACTGTCGGATGTAAACACACCATTCCAAGCATTGTTTTCGTAAAATGCATAATTAATCTGTATGCCAGATGTTTCACCAATAACCTTATAATTTAATTCGTCCATTACATTTTCTTCTCTTAATCCTAAATTATTAAATGCTAAAGAGTGTAATGTTTGAAAATATTTAATATCTTGTTTAGTTAAGTTTGGTCTTAATGCTAAAAATCTATCTCTAGCCTCTTCAGATGCTTTCTTTGTAAATGCAAAATATCCGATCCTATCTAGTGATATACCGGTATCCAAATATAATTTAACTTTGTCTAATAATGTTTTAGTTTTCCCTGTGCCTGGTGGTCCTACAACTTTATATCTCATTAATGCTTCTTTCCAATCATTTCAAAAAACCTTTTAATTAATCTATACCATTCATTTTTATATTTAATATCACGTGTTTTTTTGTATTCATTTGCAGCGTCATCAATCTGTTTTAATATATACATTAATAGTTATCTGCCTTTCTATCTGTTGGTTTATATTCAATCTTATCTACGTGCAGCTGTTCTAGTCTACAAACCTTTATTGTTTTACCATCTACTTTTAGTGAGTAGTTAAACTCTACATTAAATTTTTCTTTTAACTTCTGTCCTATTTTTTCTTTGGATATTCTCCAATCGCTACCTAGATGTGTTAGAAAAGATTGATATTGAAAGTAGTGATAACCATTTTCAGTCAAACAAGATCCTAATCTTATCTGCATTCGTTTACTAGCTTGTGGTCCGTTAACACAATATTGAAACAATTCGTTTTCTAATATGTCATCCGTACTTGTGCCCTCTGGTGGTTTAATATTCTGACAATTCTTTCTCCAGTCATTTAGTTTAGCTCTCCAATCTTTTGGTTTAATAGGTTCAAAGTATATTCCTGTCTGTTCCCAGATTAAATTTAAGACTTCTTTTTGTGTGGTCATTAGTTTTAGATTAGGTATAATAACTTCTATCTTATCATCGTTAGGCATAACGACATTAAATCTATACTCTGGTTGTTCATACTGTATAATTTGAAAGTCTGTAATATCTGGAAATACATTTATACTATCGGATTTTACACCGAATGGTCTTGAGTAACAAAGACTACGCATACAGTTATCTTTGATTGGATCTTCATAACAAGTGTGTCCTGCTGTATCTTTTGTCCAAGCATTTATTTTATTGTCTAGTTTTGCTTTATCCCAAGGTTGTTGTAAGTATTCGTAGTTTGCTTTTGATACAAAGTCTGCCCATTTATCTTTGTATTTCTTTTTTGCAAAGACCATATAGTTGTACATAAATCTATCTCTACCATCATCTAATTTAGATTTAGAACATAAAGCTAGACAAGGTGGTCCATCATTAAACTCTGGATTTGTACCAACCAAAATATTTCTATGTGTTTCATCAACTAGAAAATCTAATTTTGTTTTATTTGTTTTTGATCTGTTAGCAAAACCGACAAACTGTTCTAATGAAAGTTTATTATTATCTTTGTCGACTGCATATCTTTGTGTGTCACCATTATTATAATATGGTAAGTTAATGAAGTTACCTGGTTTTACGTTGCCTTTGTCATCTTTCTTTAGTTCTTTCTGCTTTGGAAAAATTTCTGTGGTAGGTTTTAATCCTAGAGGCAGAAGAAAAGACTTTAGTGCCTCTATTAAATCTGTTGTTGGTATTGGTTCCTCTAAAAATAAATAACAATGTAGTCCACCACTTTTTGATAGTAGCGGCACAATTGGAAGTTTGTATTGTTGAAATAGTGCTAAATATTTTCCTGTGTTAAAATCTTTGTAATTTTTTGGGTCTATATCAATGCAGCCAAACTGTGCAGTACCATCTAATCTACAAGGTTGTATACCTATTGATATCTTTCCGTTGATGTGATTCTCATAGTCTTTTGTTGTAACAGGTCGACCAGACCATTCGTAATCAGGTTTTAATTTGTTTTTTTCAGAGTCTAGTATGGCTTTGGACATATCGGCGATACCAAAGTCCCCATCATATCCAGAAAATAATTTTATAAACTCATTCACCATAAAGATCCCTTGTAAGGCCGGATCCAGTCTCCCATCCCCGGCCTCATTTTTCCTAGCTAGAAACTAGTAATTAGCTTTATCCTCTGAAACTGTGGCAGTTTTTTGCTGCACATTTTTCAGTGAGTTATAAAAATCACGGGCCATTTGGTAAATCGCAATATCATCAACTTTTTTTAACATAGCTATATTATAACCGTGCCAACTAAAGTTGCTGCCTGCGTTCTCTACAGATTTTAATCTGTATATTCTTGAGAACATAGGTGCTGGAATAGACTTGCCAGTTTTTGGATCTGTTTCAAATTGATCTTCCATCAAAGAGTTCCATCCTCTGCTGACTTTTAACTGAGTAGACTTCATAGTCATCAAAGCTTTCTCAGGTCTTTCACCATTTATAATAACAAAGTGATTAGCTGTCTTGATAATCTCATTACCATTTTTCAACACATCTTTGTTACTATTGTTTTGAGTAGTCTCTTTTAAAATTTCAGGACCTCTATCATTACTGATAGGTCTGCCCTCTCTTCTTTCAAAAGGTGCCCACTCTGGGTAAGTCATTTTATAGAATACAGGTATAACCTCTATTCCTTTCTCACCGCTGTACAGTTTTTTCGTGACTGTATTATAAAACATACCAGCTTCTGCCCCATCGACATATTTGGCGTGTTTCTTTTTTGTTTCGTCCGAACCACTTTGTAATAGCTTTAAGAAAGGTAAGGCTAGATCAGCTTTATCCATATTCTCTAGACCCATTCCTGAGTCTGCTACAAAGTCAAGTTTTGCAAGTGCTCCACTTTGTTTTGTCGTAACGTTTCCTGTTTCTTCGCTCATATTATTTGCTCCTTGTTATTTTTGTTTTGTTTCCCTTAAACAGATTAAAATGTTCAGAGGGCAGTTCCTCGTTGTTCTCAGAACGCTCTCTGAACAATGCTTTGAGTGTCATAGGTTCGACTTTCAACTTTTGAGTTGGTTCCAAACCTTGACCTCGTGCAAGGTCAGCATATTCTACTGCCTTGTTGTCTTCGCCACGACCAAAGGAAACAGTAACCTCATTTTTAATAAGATCACCCAGGCCGTGCTCTCGAAGCCAGTTAAATGCGCCTTCTTTTTTGTCTAATGGTATTGTGGCGCTATAAACATCTTTTACTTCTATTGCAGATCCATCAGCAAGTTTCATTGTTTTTAATTTTAATGCTCGCATAATCTCTGGAATTGCAACGTTAGAAATTTTATCTGATTTTTCTTTTTTTAATTTTAATTTCTCTTCATCACTATGTATTTCATCTTCTAACCTTTGTAATTCTATAACTAACGTAGATAGGTTTTCAACACCTGTAAGATTATCTACATCTTGCGGTGCATCTTCTATAAACATTTTTTCTAAATTATTATCCATTTATATCTCCTTTCTCGTATAAATTAATTTCTATTGGATAGTATTTTCTTTCTTGTTTGTCCCACTTTAATACTTTGTATTTTCCATTTGTTATATCAGATACAATAGAACACGCTACACCTATTATCGCAGGATCTCCAGTAAGTAGTAAATAATCTTGTGGTGTATATTCTCTTAATCCTTGTCTTAATTTCATAATTAATGGACCAGGTGAAAAAATTATTTGAGATAACTCTGGTAATAAAAATTTAAATACACCGTATTCAGATGCACCTAAAATGTTAATTTTTGGTTTGCCTTCTTTAGTTCCAGCAATCTCTTGTATCACATATACTTTACTTCTTTCTGACATTGACAACACTATAAACTTTGTGATATAAAAGTCAATAGAAAGATGAAATATAAGTTTAAAACTAAACCTTACGCACATCAGTTAAAGGCATTAGAGATGTCTTGTGATAAAGAAGTGTTTGCGTACTTTATGGAAATGGGGACAGGTAAATCAAAGGTCCTTATCGATAATATGTCTATGCTTTATGACAAAGGCAAGATTAATGGTGTCGTAATTGTGGCACCAAAAGGTGTATATAAAACTTGGTATGAAACAGAATTACCAACACATATGGCTAAACACGTTGAGTATGTGTCAGTATTATGGCAATCAAACATTAATAAAAAACAAGAAAAAGAATTATCAAAATTATTTAAAACAGGTCATCAACTACACGTGTTAATTGTAAACGTAGAAGCATTGTCTACTAAAAAAGGTGTAGACTTTGTAGCTAAATTTATTAGTTGCCACGAAACTTTAATGGCTATTGATGAGTCTACTACAATAAAAAATCCAGATGCAAAAAGAACTAAAAGCATATGTAGGTTAGGTAGACTTACAAAGTATAGAAGAATACTAACCGGTTCTCCTGTAACTAAATCACCATTAGATTTATACAAACAATGTGAGTTTCTAGATCCCTGGTTATTGGGACATCAATCTTACTACAGTTTTAGAACACGATATGCAGTGATGAAGACTGCAAACTTTGGTGGTAGGTCTGTGCAGATTGTTGTTGGTTATAAAAATATACCAGAGCTATCTGATAAACTCACAGGGTTTTCTTATCGTGTATTAAAAGATGATTGTTTAGATTTACCAGCAAAGACTTATACTAAACGTGTCATTCAACTTACAGACGATCAAGAAAAATTATACTTACAAATGAAAAAAAGCGCTTTGGCTGTTATGAATAGTAAGTTAAGCACCACGGCTACTGCTATGACTCAACTTATGAGATTACAACAAATAACTTGTGGTCACTTTAAAGCTGACGATGGTTCTATACAAGAAATAAAAAATAATCGTATTGTAGAACTTATGAACACACTAGAAGAGATACAGGGTAAAGTTGTAATATGGGCACATTGGAGGAACGATATAGCAACAATAGTAAAACATATTAAAGAAGAGTATGGGGATAATTCTTTTGTTACTTATTTTGGTGATACATCAACAGATGACAGACAAAAAGCAATCAAAAAAATACAAGACCCTAAAAGTTCTGTAAGATTTATTATAGGCACACCACAAACAGGTGGTTATGGTATTACACTTACAGGTGCATCTACTATGATTTATTATTCTAATGGTTACGATCTTGAAAAAAGAATGCAATCAGAGGCCAGAATAGATCGTATTGGTCAAATAATGCCAATGACTTATATCGACATTATGTGTGAAAAAACTGTTGATGAAAAGATAGTCAAAGCTTTGCGTAAAAAAGTTAATATAGCTACACAAGTTATGGGTGAACAATTAAAGGCTTGGATATGATTGTATTTAATAGAAATGATGGCGCAGACATACAAGAACAACTCACGTATTTAAGCAGCCTACCACAGTATAAATTGTTTAGATTAAGAGCTGTAAGAGAACAAATGAAAACTTACGATTTTTGGAATGAGAAGTGTATTATAGAATTTAAAAGACGCACTTGTAATCACAATACTTTTCCCGATTTTATACTACAAAAAGATAAATTTGATACTAATATGGAGTTAGCTAAAAAACATAAGATATCATTTTATTATCAAAATAAATTTGCAAATGATAAAATATGGGAATGGGACATTACAGATATGGTTGAAAGAAATGATTTACCTAGATTAATAAATAAAGAAATGAATCGATACACCTACGTTGATAATCCTAATAAGATAGTAAAACAAGTTTATATGTTAAGATTAGATCAGGGTTACGAGATTTAATTTATAAACAGATTAAAAAGACCCACAAGCGTTAATATTGTTGTGAACGCACCACCAATAATCCAATAGATTACAGTGTCTGTTTTCTTTTCTAGTTTTCCTACGTCTTGATGTAGGTGATCTATTTGTCTTTTAAACCCTTGCACATATCCATACAAAGATACTAAGTGTTCGCCAGTTGTTTTTGGTGGTTTACCGTTTGGCATATTTACCTACCCAGTAACATATTGGCTCTAATATTTTTCTATATATTCTACCTAACATATGTGTTTTACCTCTAGACTCTTGTCTAATGTCTATAGTTCTGTGAACAGCTATGTGTTCTAAAATTTTTCTAACAATTTTATTTGTTTCTGCCGATTTTACAAGTGGTAAAAATATTTTGTGATAACCTGTTTCGTGTTCTTTTGTTAGATTATCTCTAGCATATTTTTGCCATATTTTATTTCTGAAAGATCCAAAGCCGTAAGTTTCATTCATCATCGTGCAAACAATTTTACCACCACCTCCGCCTGACGATCCTCCACTATTTGATGGTGATGGTGCTGGATCATACCCTCCGGAATCATAGCCACCAAAATCTGAACTGTCGCTAAAACCTGCATCTGAACCTGTTTCACCTTGATCATCACTGCCGCTATCATCACTGCCGCTATCATCACTGCCGCTATCACCTGTAACAGCATCTGGTGCAGGTGCTATAGCACCTGACACTTCAAAATCATCTAAAATATCTCCAGCTCCTAATTGTTCTCCCACTGTATCTATATCATCAAACGTTTGACCCTCACCTAAAGTTAAAGCTGTGTTTATTGGATCTGTAGTTGTTACAGTTGGAGGAGTGTCTTGTATATTTCCAAATTCATTTTCCGCTGCATCTACACCTGGATCTCCACCTTCAAATAATCCTGTGTCTGGATCTATAGTTAATTGTTCTGATACAGATTCCTCTGGAGTTAAAGCTCCAACAATAGCTTTTCCTAATTGAACCGTAGGTGATAAATTTACAATGTCTGTTAGTGTTGTTGCTGGTTCAGGCACTGGAGCTAAACCATAAGCATTTGCATATTGCTCGTCAACAAGCAGTTGTTCTTCATTATCTAAAAATTCATAGTTACTAGGTGCATCGTTATAAGTTCTTCCATAAAATTCTTGCGGTGTCTCTATAACTCCTTGACTAATTAAATCTGTAGAAGTTCCCGATAAATCTAACGCAGGAACAGTTACAGGTGCATCTGTGTAATCTAACTGATCTATTGTTGTAGGTGTTGTAAGATTACCTAACGTTCCTATTGTGCCTGGTGTATCTACTGCACCTGCATCTTGAAAAGTTGTATCTAATGTTGGATCTGTAGTGACCCCTGTCCCCTGACTCTGGTCACCTACATTTACTAATGTGTCTGCAGCTCCAGGTATCTGTGCTGTGTCTGTTGTTGCAGGTGTGTCTAACATAGGTAAACCACCGCTATATAATTCGTATAAATCTGCAATATAATCATAAGATGTTGGATCAAATTGCACACCTTGAAAATCAGGAGCTTGTGCTAATAATTGTGGACTTGTATCTGTAGCTGTTCTTAAACCAGTTACATCAACTTGTGGATCTACTTGTGTTGGATCTATAATTAATGATCGTAGTCCTGTGTTTTCTGCCATTATGCTAACCCTCTTTGTCTAAGTCTTATTTGTTGTTCTTGTGGTGATAATAAAGCTTGTTCAGTTGGTGTCAATCCTGTTTGTGTAACGGGTATATTGTTTGTTGCTAGTGCCTGGCTGCTGACCTGTGGTGTCACTGGTAAAGCTGATTGTCCTTGTGGATTTGTATCTGGTAAAAAATCTTCTACATTTAAGTTAAACTCACCATACAAACTTAAACTTTCCATAGCGTCTCGTATAGAATCTAACGTAGCCTCTGCTTGTATGTATACGTTTGGTATTCCAGCTTTTCTCGCATTTTCTTCAAAAACATTTCTTAGTCTTACAGAGGGTCTAAAAGGTTTAAATCTACCATCGATTAAAGTTGTATATTCAGAACGTAAACCTCTTTTTTGAAATATTTCAAATAATTTATCTTGATTTAAACCAACTGTTTCAGCGTTTTGCATCGTGTTTAACATCTTTTTTCTAGCATTAAATATTTGTTTATTAGCTATAAAAAATCTTCTAATAACATCAGAAGGTGTTCTCATTTCTGTAACATCAATCTCACCTGTAAATAATTTTCTAGAGTCAGATACAGCTCTTTGATACTCAAATAATTTAAATGCCATAGATTTTTCTGGATTTACTTTAATACCTCTAAAACCAAAGATGCCTGCAATTTCATATGGTATTTCATATAACTCTGAACCTCTACCTGGCTCACCCGTAAATGCTTTTTTAGTTCGTTGAAATGGTTGTGTTGTAGGTAATAGTGTTTTACCAAGATGCTGCATAATAATTGCTATTCTTTCTGGTTTTGGTGTTTGGTCTGTGTATAATTGTTTACCCTCTCTTGTTCTACCGTTTCTACCAACAATATCCATAAACGCTTCTGTATAAATAGACTCTGATATAAAAGGTGACGCTGTTTCACCAGCAGCTTCTGCAATACCTTGTGTAAAACCTTTAATTAAAACTTCATCATCCATTATACCCTCTTGTATATTTCTTAATACAGATTGAAATGGTCTTGTTAAGGTATCGTAAACATTATTTTTTGACCAGTCGATATAAAATAGATCATCTGTTTCTGGATCTCTAAAATATATTTTTTGTGAACTCTTTGCCCAAGGTGCAACAAAATCATTTGCTGCATCTGCTTCTTCGTTTGATACACCAAAGATTGCTTGTGATCCTTTTATTAATCCATATGGTATTGCACCAGCAGCCATTGTCATACCTACAAGTCGTTTCACACCGAGTGCTCTAAATCCAGGTGTTTTTAAATCTTTTAATCCTTGTTCAAATATACCATAACCTGTTCTAAATACTTCAGATGGCCAAGACATAAAGTTACCAAAAGGTGATACCCTAGCTGCTCTTACAAATTCACCTACCTTTGCATAATTAGGAACAGTATCTTGTACAATTCTAGCTACTTCTCTTTTTAATGCAGGAGAGTCAACACCCATATTTTTAACACCAGCAGCTGCATATTTTTCTGCTCTTTGAATTAGTTGAACTTCATAGTTTATTATTTTCCAAATATCATCCTCTGCAACATATAAATCTTGCATAACCTTTCCTGCTTTTTTAACACCTCGGCTTACTCTTTTACCTAAAGTATTTAACATAGGTCTTAAGACACTATCTGTTGCAATATTACCTTCTCCAAATCTTATATCTTTCATAAGATTTCTAAGATCTCCAAGCCGTACGTTTGTATTTACAACACCTAATTCTAAATATTCTCTGTATTTTTCTTGAGATAATGGTTTTCTAGGTCCACCTACTTGAACCATACCAAAAGCATTACTCATTGCTTTTGTAAATACTTTTGGATTTGAAAATACAACACCATTTGCTAATGAAAATGCACTAGAGCTTAAAAAGTTTCGTATATGTGTGGGCACAGATAAAATTGTTTTTGCATATTGTGCACCAGCTTTTGGTGTTAGTAATAAGTTACGATAAGCCATAGAGAATGTTTTACCTAATAGACCACCTGAATCTCCCCGCATAAAGTTTTGCATTTGTGACACGTTAGTAAAACCCTCGGCTATATCTTTTGTTGTGTAGGTGTTAGATAATCTATTTATTAACACACCATCTTTAAAATATTCTTGTACATAATCATCCATCTTTACAATGTCTGCGTTTGGACCAAATGCTCTTTTAGCAGCTAACGGTGTACTATGAAAAAAACCTCGTTGTCCCATAGGTGTATTTGCTGTAGCCTTTGCCTTCATAGCATCATCAACATCTAGTATTTCATCAAATAATTGATTTTTTCTTGCAACCACAGATAATCTATTCATACCCTCAAAGATTGAGTGTCGAACATCCTCGATCTCACCAAATAATTCTCTAAATGCTTTACTACCCTTACCAATTACTTTTATTTCTTTTTTACCACCTGGTAATTTTTTCTCTATAGTTTGTGCAAATGTTTTTAATGCAAACGGATCTTTTGCAGATGCAGATAAATCTTGATAAGCAAAAGTTGGTAAAGTATCTTTACCAGGGTTCATCTTTCTAACATCTTTTATAATATCATTTACCAAACCCTCAGCTTCAAGCTCAGTGATTGGGTTTTTATTTTTAGCAGCATATCGCATAAATATTTTTTTAACTCTATCGATGGCATCCTGTGTTGGTGTATATTTAGAAAAGAAACCTGATTCAGCATTTTCAAATATTTCAAACGTATTACCAATATAATTTTTTACACGATTACCCATAATCTTTCTTAAATCTTTTGTAACACCTGCTGGTAAATCTGCTTTAGCACCAGGTCCTTGTGCTGTAATTTCTAGAAGATCGTTAAACTCACCACGTGTTTTACTTAATGCTGTAAAAATATTGTTTGTAATTTCATTACCTTTTTTAGCTCCAAGTCTCTTGTTTACAGTTGTTCGAACTTTTGTTAAAAGATTAGGACTAACAGGTTTAGTTAAATCACCTGTAAACAAAGCATCATCTAATATTTTTAAAAAATTTTTTCTTTCTTCTGATGTAGATGCATTAAATACTTTTCTAAACTCAGGAAAAACTTTATCAACTTCTTTATCTATTCTAGCTACTTGCTCTTCTGCAAAATTAGTATCTCTCATACTTCTACCTTTTTGCAACTGTTTAGCTTCTGCTACTTCTTGTGGTTTTGCCCCTCTAAATCTAAAAGCACTAGCGAGTTTATCTAAAGCTTTTTCCATTTGAGAATCACTGTATGCCATTATTTTACCTTTTTGAGCTAATTTTTTTGCACCAACACCTACACCATAAACAAAGGGTGTTAATAATATAGACTCACTACCAAATCTTAATCTGTTTGCTAATTTTCTAACTGCATCGTCTGATGGATCAGATCTAACGTCTCTATCTAATTCTGTTGGTCCACCTTGAAATAAATCACCAAATGTTCCTATGTTTTCTACATCAGCAACTAACGTTTCTCCTGCAGCTCCTCCTGCAACAATGGCTGCAAACCTTTGTGTGCCAGATAATTTATTTAAATCTTTTGTTTTTTGAACTCCTTTCTTAAGATTTGCTGCTTTAAAATTTATATACTTACCAGCTTTTTTAGCTCGCACCGCTTTACTAGCTAATGTAGTTGCAAGTTTTGCACCTGCTCCACCAGGTATACCTATTTGTACTAATGCCTCTGTAAGTTTACCTACAGCTCTTGATTGTGCAGTTTCTTCAAATATGTTTATTTTATCAAAAAACATCTCCACATCTGCAGCGAGATCTGTGCCTGCTCCAAGATCAATAAGTTCAGCACCAAGAGATACAACACCCTCACCTACTTTAATAATGCCTGATCCAATTCCTGCAGCAAATGCAGTTGCACCACTAACTTCATTATTATCCTCAGCTTCTGGCACAACATCTTCTGTGTCTATACCGTAGCTTCTATTAATGTCTTGTAAATTTTTTTGTTGATTTTGTTTTCTGCCAAGTTCTTTAGAGTCTATTAAAGCACCTGTTTGAGGATCTATAATTAACGGCATTATTAACTCTCTGTTCCATCAACTTTTTCTAATGGTTCTAAATTTATTGGATTTAATCTTCTTAATTCTCCGTCTTTTGTTTTTTCAAACACTGTGTTACTTATAGGGTCATAAGTAAATTGACCAGGTGCTAAGAAATCTACAGTTGCTGCAGTTTTTCCTCCCTCTGTTATAAATTGTGATTGTACATATTGTGCACGTGGTCTTTTAGGCACAACGTAAGTTTCAAAGGCAGCTAAGTTTTGTGCATTTTTTCTTATGTATGATGGTTGAGCATCATTAGAATACACTTTTAATTTATTAGCATATTGAGCAGATAAAGCGTCTGAAGCAAACATACCTTTTCCACCTTTTCCAAGTTGTCTTTGTAAACCTGCTGTTACTGCAGTGCCTTTTCGTGATGCTAATAATTTTC
>CAACVD010001109.1_pt1 | contig 12995 bp, 12 predicted proteins | sample 2381771 | NCBI WGS metagenome assembly CAACVD01 (sample SAMEA5211965, study PRJEB30684) | marine metagenome | biome: Marine; feature: Epipelagic; material: Water | collected 2015-10-15 | depth 15 m | reverse complement strand
CAATACCAGAAAAGATATTCAATGAAGTTATCATACCATTCCTTGGAGTTGTAGAGAACCCTATTGAAAGGGAGGAACTACATAAACTAGAATCCCGCCTTATCGACAAGGGCGAGCTGAAAGAGGAAGATAGGTATGTATGGCCGAATAATAAATTGATAATACTTTCATCTCCGTCATTCAAATTCGAATATATGTATAAGCTCTATAAAAAATATGAGGGTCTTATATTTGGGGAGTTTGATAGAGACAATGATGATGAAGAACAAGCGGCTGATGATGCATATAGATTAATTATGCAGTTAAGTTACGACTGCGCTCCAACAAGACTTTACGATCAAAACCTTCTTAAACAAGCTAAGGCTACTATGTCTGAGATGCAGTTCAAACGAGAGTTCGGGGCGCAATTTGTAGACGAGAGTGACGGATACTTTAGATTATCTAAAATGGCTTCTTGTACTATTGCTGATGGAGAATTTCCCGCTGTTGAGATAGTTGGGAACCCAAGTGACGAGTATATTCTTGCTTTTGACCCCAACTGGGCTGGTAACACAAGTGCTGACCACTTCGCAATGCACGTATTTAAGGTTCTGAGGGACGAACAGAAGGTTTGCCTTGTTCATAGCTATGCAGTAGCTGGAGTGTCGTTAAAAGAGCATATGAGGTATTTCCTGTATCTTATTGAACACTTCAATATTGTCGGTATATGCGGTGACTATAACGGAGGAGTCCAATTTATCAACTCTTGTAATGAGAGTGAGTTATTTAAAAAGTCTAAGGTTAATATTGGAGTCATTGAAGTTGATCTAGAAAAACCTGATCAATGGCATGGTGACATTATGCAGTTTAAGAGTCAATACAACCTAAAAGAAAGAAAATATTGTATCTTGAGAAAACCTACTGTTAACTGGATCAGAAGTGGTAATGAGATGTTACAAGCAGCAATAGACCATAAAAGAATACTGTTTGGGTCTAGAGCGGTAGACGATCACTTTGATCAACAGCGTAAGAAAAATATACCCATTGATGAAATAAAATGGGATCATAGAATTACAGCTACTTCTAAAGGGGCAAAGATGATTGATTTTCTTGATCAACAGAAAAGTAACATTGAACTTACAAAGTCAGAATGTGCTAACATTGAGGTCGCCACAAACCCCCAAGGTTCGCAGTCATTCAATCTGCCCCAAAACATCAGAAGACAAAAAGGACCGAACAGAGCGCGTAAAGACTCTTATTCTGCTTTGATTCTAGGCAATTGGTTTGCTAAGGTTTATTTTGATTCTTTGCATGTCCAGCCTGAGAAGAAACCTACTGCTACATTTATACCGTTTACTATTTGAAAAGTTATAAAGTAACTTTTATAACTTTAGTGTAACAATTATTAGCATGGCCAAACGCAAGTATACAAAGAGATCAGAATATTGGAGTAAGTTTAAAGATAGTACTCCTAATCACAATTTAGAAGATATAACAAAACAATCTTTGGCAGAAGAGTTTTCTCCAGAGTTAGTTGGAGAATCTTTATATGAAACCACTGCATCTCGCATTTCTGAACCAACAAAGCGTTCTGGTTCAAGAACCAATAGTATTACCCAAAGCTATACTAAAAACAGATTTAAAAATATCGACGATGGGCTTCTTCCATTTGATTACTCTCGTGACTCTGTAAATGTCCGTGATGCTATTCAATTATGCCAAAAGGCTTACTTTAATGTCCCTGCCTTCAGAAGCACCATTGACATGCTCTCTGACTTTGCTGACTCTGATTTATTTTTAGAGGGTGGATCTGCTAAAGCTAGAAACTTTGTAAATGCTTGGTTTAAAAGAATTAAAATTCATGATATCAAGTCACAATACTTCCGTGAATACTATCGTTCAGGAAATGTTTTCATGTATCGTGTAGACGGTAAGATTAAAACCGCTGATACTGGAAGGATCTTGGAAACTTATGGGGCTACTAAAAGTGTTCCTATTCCAATCAAGTACTTAATCATTAACCCAACTGATATTGCCACAAAAGGTTCTATTTCTTTTAATGACTTTCAGTATTTTAAAGTTCTCACTCCATATGAAATCTCTAGACTTAAAGATCCTAAAACAGAGCATGAGATTGAGATGTATAACTCTTTGCCAGAAGATGTTCAGGTAAGAATCCAAAACAACACTGCTACTACCACTGAGCGTTTGTATATTAAATTAGCTTCAGAACTACTACATGTTGTATTTGCTAAGAAGCAAGACTATGAACCACTTTCTGTTCCATATGCTTTCTCTGTTCTTGATGACATTAACAAGAAGCTAGAGCTTAAAAAAATTGACCAAGCCATTTCTCGTTCTATTGAGAATGTTGTTTTATTGGTCACTATGGGCGCAGAGCCAGACAAGGGTGGAGTTAATCACAAAGCATTAGCAGCAATGCAAAACATTTTCAAGAATCAAAGTGTCGGTCGTGTTCTTGTATCTGATTATACCACAAAAGCTGACTTTGTTATTCCTGATCTCCGAAAAGTAGTTGGCCCCGAAAAGTATGAGATTTTAAACCGTGACATCCAAGAGGGACTTCAAAATGTGCTTCTTGGAGATAATAAGTATGCTGATGGTCAACTAAAGATGAAGATCTTTATTCAGCGTTTGGAAGAGTCTCGTCAGCAATTTATCCGTGATTTCTTACAACCAGAAATACGCCGTATTTGCAAAGATGCGGGTATGCGCTCTTGGCCAGAAGTTAAGTTTATTAAAACTGATACTCTTGATAATTCGGATATGACTAAGCTAGCTACTCGCATGATGGAGCTTGGAGTTCTTACTCCCCAGCAAGGTATGGAAGTTATTAACACAGGCATCTTTCCTAAGTCTGAGAGTATGGAAGCTGCACAAGATGCATTTAAAGAGCAGAGGGAAGAAGGTTATTACATGCCACTTGTAAACAGTATTAACCTTTACCAAAACGAAGAAGATTCCGCTCCAGAAGCTAAACCAGAGGCTGCTCCTATCGCACCTTCTGGTGGTCGCCCTGTAGGAGTATCTAATTCTAACTTCTCTAAGAAACATATTGTTGAAGCCACTCAAATGGTTAGTGAATTTGAGCTTAGAGCTTATCGTGACTTTGCTCTTAAGTTTGGATTAGAAGAACTTGATGATGAAAGGAGAGATTTGGTTTCTCGCGCTTGTGAGTCGATTATTGTTTCTAAACCACGAGTGGAATGGGATGAAACCTTATCTAGTGTTGTAGACAATTTAGATAATCTTTCTAAACTGAATGTTGATCCAGAAGTATTAGATATGGGTTCTAAACATCAGCTTGATGACATGTCTGCTGCAATTTTATATCACTCAACTAAAATTTAAGTGTATAACATTTTATGGATTTAAAAGATTTTGAGGTAAGTAGCTTTGATTGCAATATTAAAGCTCTCAAAGAAGCTGACTACGAGAAGTTTGGGGTATCAGAAGGATCTATTGCAGAAGCTGCTAAATCTTTATTACCCGACGACTTTGATCCATCCGCAAATGTAGATGTATTACCTGTTGTATTCAACTTAGCCCTAGTCAACGAATTTAACAAAAACGGTGACGGCATAGATTCTAAAACCGCAGTAGAAGCTGTAAAAAGATTCATCAACAAGCCAATTAACATTGAACACAAGAAGCATAAGATCGTAGGCCACATGATCAATGCTTCTTTCTCTATGGAGGAGTATGATTTTAAAGATAATGCTATTGAATCATATGCTGATAAAAAAGAACCATTTTATATCAACGCTGCTGGCTTAATTTATAAAAATATTTTTCCAGAGTTAGCGGAAGCTATTGAAACAGCCGCGAAAGAAGAGAATGAAGAATATCAGAGTATTGCTACTAGTTGGGAACTTGCATTTAAGAACTATAAAGTCGTCTATGGATCTAATAGATTGGATGAGTGTGAAGTTGCCGAAGGCTCAAAGAAGGAAGAGCTAAAGCAATATGTGAAAGGCTTCGGTGGTAAAGGTGTGGATAAAGATGGCAATCCAGTTCACAGATTGATACATGGAGAAACTTATCCTTTAGGGGCTGCATTAACATATAAACCTGCTGCTAGAGTTAAAGGAGTTTATACATCAGAGCCACAAAAAAATGAAAAGCCTGTTGATAATTCTTTAGCGGAACAAGATAATATTAATATTAAAAATTCCCCAAACGATAAAAACACTGTAACAAACAACAAATTCGATATTTTTGATATGGATAAAGGACAATTCGAAACACTAATGACACAAGTTGCCGAAAGCGTAGCTTCTGTAGTCAAGAAGGACGATCAAGCCAGCTCTGTTGGTGAGATTATGCGTGATGCTCTTACTGAGCATTCCGAAAACTGGAAATCTAAAGTTCAACTTGAAGCCGAAGCTCGTGAGAAAGCAGAAGCAGATCTGACTGAAATGAAAGCTTCTTTTGATGCTGTTCAGACAGAACTCTCCGCTCTCAAATCTGAGATCGAAGCTCAAGCTGCTGTTGAGTTATTTAACTCTCGTATGAACTTTATCGACTCCACATACGAACTTACTGAAGCAGAGCTTAAGTTGGTCGTAGATGAGTTGAAGGTTGTTGAAGCTTCTGATGAGGCTTTTGATACCTTCAAAGAAAAACTTTCTATTCTTTTTGCAAGCAAGACCAAAGAGGCTCTTGCAGCTCAAGAAGAGGCAGTCAAAGCTAAAATCGAAGAGGCTATTGCTTCCAAGATGGCAGAAGAGGCTCCTGAGCAGCAGGAAGAAGTTAAGGCTAGCGAAGACGAGTTGGAAGTGGAAGAGGTCGAGGCCGCTCCCATTCCTAACAACAACGCAGAAGCCGCAGAACAAATTTCTTTGGTTGAAAAACTTAAGGAGAACTTCTCTGTAGAAGTTACAAAATAAAAACATTCTAACTAAATTATAATATTATGGCTAGTGAAATTACTAAACTATTGCCCTTCCGTCAATATGATGATAACGATGTTATCAACATGTTCGCTTTTGAGGGGACCGATAAGGCTGCTGGAACCATCGTAAAGGTTTCTGCTGCTAATCTTGACGATGATCTTGTAGATCTCGTAGACGGTGGATCTGCTTTCCTTACTTCTCAAGGAAATGCTTATTCTCCTCTTGCTGTTAACCCTCTTAAAATTGCTGCTGCTGGTTCTGGTGATGCTGCTCTTGGAATTATCACCCGTGACGTTCGCGACACTGATGAGAATGGAGAGAAGCTTCGCTTTTACCCTCAGAAGAAAGAAGAGCTTCAGTGCGTTCTCTCTGGAGAGTCTGTTCCTGTAGCTACTAAGGGTGTATTTACCTTTATGGAAGGAGCTTTCTCTGGCTCACTTGTTCCTGCTCCTAATACTGAGCTTGGAATTCGTGCTGGTGGTACGCTTGCAACTGCTGTTGCTGCTGACACTGTTGTCGGAAAAGTCCTTGCTACTGGAACTCGTGCTGCTGGTGATACCCATGCAGGAGAATACGCAATTGTTAGCATTAACTTCTAATTTACTCACAGATTATGAAAATTACTATTAAAAGAACTGAAGATCAGTTGGCCCTTGTTCGCGCAATGGGTTCGAATAATCGTGAAGAGGCTTACGAGGCTCAGGCTGCTGTTGCCGAACTTCTTGGACCAGTGGTCACTGAAGTTATCAACAACGCCGTTACTGTTGGAAATCTTTTCACCACTCTGACTTATCAGGCTGATGATAATCCTTCCCTTCCTCTTGATCTCTTCCACGATGTTACTGATGAAGATTATGTACAGGTTTACTCCCAGCAAGTTGCTGGTGGACTCCCTTACAACCAAGTCTTTCCAGCTCATAACGAGCTGAAGTTTAGCACTTACACCCTTGATAGCGCACTCGCTTTCGACCGTAAGTATGCTAAGAAGGCTCGCGTTGACGTTGTTTCCAAGACCTTCACTCGCATGGCTCAGGAAGTTATGCTCAAGCAGGAGCGCACTGCATTCAATGTGCTTGCTACCGCTCTTGTTGGTGGAGACAGTATTTCTGCTACCGCTGGTGATCATATCATCGCTGCTGCTGGTTCTAACCTTGTCCTTGATGATTTCAATAACCTTATCACCAAGTCCAAGCGTATCAATAGCTCGTTTGTTGGTGGAACTCCTGTTGGTGGTTCTAAGGCTGGTGTGACCGATCTTCTCGTTTCTCCTGAAGTTGTTGAAGATATTCGCGCTATGGCTTATAACCCTGTCAACACTCGTCAAGCTACTTCTGGAACTACTAGCATGGCTGCTCCTGAAGAGCTTCGCTCTCAGCTTTACAGTGCTGCTGGACTCCCAAGCTTCTATGGTATTAATATCATCGAAATTCTTGAAATGGGTAGTGGACAGCGTTTTAACAAGATCTTTGATGCTGTTAAAGGTAGCGTGAGCTTCACTGAAGGTTCTGAGCAGATCCTTATCGGTGTTGACCGTTCTCGTGACGCTCTCCTCCGTCCTGTTGTCCTTGATGAAGGATCGACTGGTGAGCTTAACGTTCTTGTTGACGATCAGTTCTCTGTTCGTCAGAACAAGATTGGTTACTACGGTAAAGTCGAAGAGGGTCGCGTTTGCATCGACGACCGCGCTCTTTGCGGAATTATCCTGTAATCTACTGGATTAATTATTCAATATTAAGAGTCACCTCGAAAGGGGTGGCTCTTTTTTTTTGATTTTTTTAGTCTAATCTATTATGATAAGATATGGAGAATAAGAAAGAATTTTTAGAGGAGTTCAACGTTGTTGATGGCAAAGAGCGTTCTGAGCGAGAAGAGAAGATTCAAAAAACAAAAGAATTAGAAGATCTTTTGGGGATTAAGGATGTTAATCCATATGGTACAAATAACAAAGATGTTTTTGCTAGTAATCTTGGTAGCATGTCTGTCGGAGAAATGACTACTCTTGCTCAAAGGGTTGGTCTACCAGCTTCCTCTATTGACACTCCATCAATATTAAAGAAGAATTTACTCAAGTCCTTTGATATTTATGTTCAACAAAATAACGTAACAGTAGCGGGGCAAGCAGAACCTGCTATTGATCCAAAGTCTGAAAATTACAATGAGGTAAAGAAGCTGTTTGAGCTGTAGAGTTCCCTAAAGGCTAGTTTTGCTGTAAGATTATTTAATGAACGATCTTGGCTCACTAGCAACAAAAATAGTAAATTACGAGTTTTCAGAAGATAGGCAGAGATTCCCCGTCTCTTATGTTTCTGGTTGGCTTGAGACTAACATTGGTGAACTTAATGGTCTAACCAATGAAGAATTTTATGTTAATGATACTGGAGCGATAGAGATTGCTACTGGTTCTGGTTTACTACCAATTGAAGAAAACATTCTCTCAACCCTGTATCAAATTCACTATTACGAGAAGGCAGCTAGAGATTCCCTGCGTGGTTTTACTTATGGAGGAGATACTGATTGGATTACTCTAAAAGAGGGTGATACAACCATCCAAAGACAAAACAAAAACTCTGTCGCTAAAACCTTCAGGGACTTAAAGGTAGATGCTACTGATCGCTTGAATGATTTAGTTGGACGTTACAATCAATACAAGTCTTCTCCACTGCAAGTATTTGGTCGAGACGGGGTTACTCCTATTGACAGTATTGACTCTTATCAACCTACAAGTTCCTACAGATCCTTTTAATGGCCTCATTAATTACATCAGCTCAAAAAGCTGCGATTCAAAGTGCTTTAAGCGAAGTCCATGATACTTTCGCTAGAGATATTTATGTTTACATTGAAAAGAAGGTTGCCACAAGACCCTCTAATTTAAACTATAACCCACTATATGGTAGGACTAAGGATGATTCTAAGTTGAGTTCACAAACTAAGTTAATCAAGCATACAGTGCAAGCTAGAGTAAGCTATGCGCCAAATCAGGGTGAGTCAATAGTAGATGGTGGGGCGCAATTTAATTTAACTGCTTCTCATGGCAAAGTGAGAATCAAAGTTGATTCAGATGGTTACGAAAAAGTAAAGGATTCTACGAGGATTGAAATTGATGATGTTTTATTTACTGTAGATACTGATGCTAAAAATGTGGGACCATTCTCGACTCAATACTATACTGTATTCCTTAAACGAGAAAACTAATGTCTAAAGCATTTATATCAGCAACAAAGTTTAAAGTAACTATAAATAAGGCCGCACTTCTAAACGAAGTGACTGCTGGTAGAAATGGTAAGATCACTGGGCGAGAAGTAAGAAGTTATGTTCTTCCTATTATTGAAAAAGCACAGCAATTATTAGTTAGAGATTTTTACAATCACCCTGTTACAAAAGAAATTCAAGCTGGTCCAAATGCTTCAAATAGTTCTGGCACTTTAGGTGGTTATGGAAACCTTTTTGCATTCATTGGATTTGATAGTGGTGATAACCCCACTCAAGGTATAGATGAAATTTTAAAACAAAAGCTTTCTGTTACAGTCAGAGCTATATCTAATGGTAGATTTAGGATATCTATTTTAAATGCTGCATCTAAAAGTGAGATTTTTAGCGTATCTCAAATACCTTGGGCTAGCGGTTCTAGTTGGGCAGAGGGTATCGAAAAAGGACTCTCTAATCTTGGTTCATTTTTATATAGAAATAGAGGTGTATCTAAATCTAGGTCTGGAACAGGTATACAGGTTTTAAATGATCTAAGGTCTACTAATTTTAAAACTCAACCTTATATTTCTAAAATTATAGATAGGTTCTATAAAAACGTTACAACATTTTAAAACATGAAGGCTCAATTTGATCAAAATTTATTATCCAGCTTTTACTTATGGTTAGAGAACCGTTTGTTGAAATCTGACACAAAGGCTTATCTTACTGGATTAGACAATAATTTTCGTTATGTAGATTTTGATGATATTCCTTCTGATATGGTTGGGTATCAGGGTGAGTATAGGCAGCTAGTAGCAGAGTTTGATATAGATACAGTTAATTCAGGTTTTTTTGTTGGAAATGATTTTATTACGGGAGATTCAAGTGCAAATGGAAATGTGTATACAGATTACAACAATGGTCGTATCTTATTCCCTTCGGCTTCTGGGACTGGGTTAAATATATCTGGAACCTATTCTGTAAAAGAAGTAAATACTTACATCTCTCACGATGATGATGTAGAATTTTTAGTTCATTCTGATTTCTCAGAAAATGGGCAAGATTCTCCTTATTTTTACAATGAAACAGCGGTTATTGATCAAGGGTCTTATTTCCTTCCTGCTTGCTTTGTTTCCCTAGCATCTTCTCAGAATGAAGAGTTTTCATTTGGTGGGGAAGAAAACACTCAAAGTAGGGTTCGTGTGATGGTGCTGACCAAGGATTCTTATATTTTGGATTCTGTTATTTCTAGACTCAGAGATACTGTAAGAGAAAAAATAACCCACATTCCTTATGAAAGTTTCCCATACGCTTATTCTTACTCCGTAAAGGACTTTCCTTATACTTATACTGGAGTTGTAGGAGGTCAAGGAAGTAATCCTTTATGTTCTTATATTGATAACGTTACATCTTCAAAAGTTGTTTCTGAAGCTTTACGAGAAAAGCTGAACAAAGACTTTTCTATAGCGTTCTTAGATTTTGATTTATCAACATATCGTTTCCCAAGATCTTAAACGAGTGTATTTAAAATAAACCTTTTTATATAAATATGGCTACAAGAACAAGAGTAATTTCACAAAACAAAGCAGTCTATGTCGCTCCTACTGGTTGGGACTCACACACCGCACTGACCCCCGTAACGGGCAGAAGTCAGATCGACGCTCATCATTTGCACCGTGTAGATACATTTTCTTTTGAAATGGATCTCGCTGGAGCGCGTCAAGACGTACGAGAGTTTGGTCAATTAGCACGAATCGGAACTGTTAACCTTACTGAAGTGAATCCAACTTTAAGTTTCGGCTACTTCTTGGGGGATGGAGAAAATGAATTAGCTCTGGGATTCCAAAAATCAGTATTCGGAGCAGGAGCAGTGAAGTCAGGTCAAATGTGTTCTGGTCAATTAAAAGAAGATGCTATTCTTAAAGAGCGGAATGTTTTCCTTTTAACGGTTGAAGAGGGGGAAGATGCTTTCACATTAGATACTGCTGCAAAAATGGCTGATGCTGAAGATAAGCATGATGTTGTTGGATTTGGAAACTGCTTTGTTTCTAGCTATGGCGCAAACTTTAGCGTTGGAGAAATTCCAAGGGCTGATATTGAAATGCAAGCTTCTAATGTTGTTTTTTACACTGGCCTTAATTCTGGACTCATTAATCCATCACTTAACCTAGAGGGACAGAGAACCGACTCTGGTATTACCAATCTTCCCTCTCCAAGTGCTAATACTGACAATCTTCCATTGGTTCTTCGTCCTCAAGATGTTACTGTCAGTTTCGATGGTGCGGGTGATGGAGATTCCGCAATTGGTGGACCTTCATTTAGTGCGCTGCCAATTCAAAGTGCTTCTATTGAACTGCCATTGGCTCGTGAAGTTATTGAGGCTCTTGGTAACGAGCTTGCTTACGCTAAACTCCTTGAATTCCCAATTGACGTAACTATGAGCATTAGTTCACTTACTAGGGACTTTGCTTCAGGTGCGCTTGAGTATGCTTTGACTGGGACCGCTGAAAACAATAAAACTGACATCACTTTGGATATTAAAGAAGAGGGAGCTGATAAACTGAAATACATTCTCAAGGGAGCTGTTCTTGATAATCAGTCATTCTCGCAAGGACTTGATGATAACGAGACCGTTGATCTTACCTTCTCTGCTCAGATTGGTGGTGCTTCTACCACTGACCAAGGTTTGTTCTTCTTCCCACAAGCTACTGCCCCCAGCTTCACAGTTGCAAGTGGAGCTGCACACAAAGAGTCTGATCAGCCGATCTCTTTCCTTCAGCTAGAGGATCAATAAAAAACTATAAAACTCACAAAGCAGCCTCACCGAAAGGTGGGGCTGTTTTTTTGTGTAATATATAGAGAATGAAGGTTTATCAACAAGTAACAGGTAAAGAAGAGTCGATTGTTAATTTAGATATATTAGTCGAGAATACTTACTCTGGATTCTACGTAGCTGCTGGGACTGGAGATGTTGTTACTGGAGAAGGAGGCAGCACAGGATTACTTAACAGTGGCTTTGTTTTTTCTGGATATGAAGGGTATGTGTTTGATCAGTCTGGCAGGTTTGTTGGAGGATATGCGCCAAATATCCCAGTCAATATTTCCGTTCACATGAAAAATGACGACACTTATTCTTATTTCATTGATGATGTTTTAATCGCCAATAATGTTTCTGGTTCGACTGGATTTGATTATATTGAGTTTGAAAAACATGGTGATGCTTCTCTTAATATTGAGTATATTTTCTAGTATTTGTTGATATATCCCTTTTTTTTACGATAATATATCGTTGAAAAGTATATGAAAGAAATTTATTCATTCCCAATTAAAAGAAAAGCAAAGCAAAAAATTACTGTTCAAAAAGAGAATGCGAAAGGAAAGATTGTAGAATCTACCAAGACTAAAACAAAAACGATTTCTCACAAAGTTATTTTTGCTAAACCGTCTTACGCTGAAATTGAAAATGCAGAATTTTTTTATGGGCAGCAATATAATGATTTCATTAATGCTGGGTATCTTACTAGATTCTTATTGAACAAGAGAATTGAGGACGCTGGAGGAGGCTCTTCTAAAGCTAGTAACGATTTAATCAATAAGGCTTTTGTTGATAATATGGAAGCTGCTAAAGTTATTGAGTTTTACGAAGGTCAAAAAAACCTAGATGAAGAGCAAAATAAAAAATTAGTGGAAGCTAGAGAAAAGTTTGTTGAAACTCAAAAAACTGTAGCGGATTACGAAGAGTTTCATAGGATTCAGTATAATCAGACAGCGGAAGCAAAAGCAGAACAAAAGCTTATTGAGTGGTTTATTTTTAATTTTTCTTACTATGAAGATAAAATAGAAGACTCCACTGAGACTTTCCCACTTTTTGTAGGAGATGATTTTGAAGAAAAAAGAGCGCATTATTTGCAACTTTGTGAAGATGAGGAAGATCTAGAAGACCCAGATCTCTTGAGGAATAAAGGTGTTTTTGACCTCTCTTTCGGAACTTTGGCTAAAGTGGCTAACCTGTGGTATAACAAAATGGGTTCAAGCCAAAAAGAAATTCAGGAGAAAATGAAGGAAGTATTTGGAGATGAATGAGACAACAACTTTCATTACTACTCTTGGATATATTAAGAGGTTATAGTAAAATAACCTACAAATATAAGAATTACTATTTTAAACACTTCAAGATCTACGACAGTCTCAAACTTGAAGAGTTTGAGTTAGATTGTGTACATCAAGCTAAGAAGCAAGGAATTAAGAGTGAGGCGCAACTCTTAGAACAAGCTATCAAAAGAGGTAATTGGTCAAATCAGGAAGAAGCTTTAATGAAAGATTTGAAGTGGATGATTGGCAAATCAAGAAAAGCTTCTTTAAAGATAGCAGATAATAATACCAAAAAAGCTTTTGAAGATTCTATTCAAAAACAGGTTGATGAACTGACAGAACTACAAACAAAAAAGAATCAATTTATTCTTCACAGTGCTGAAAATTTAGCAAAAAGAAAAAGGGTAAATAAAGAAATCAGCTTGAGTCTTTTTTATGATGAGAAGATGTCAGAGATTATTAGCGAAGAAGATTTAATATCACTAATTCCCGAAGTTAACTTATTAATAGATAATCTAAGCAGTTCTGAAAAGATAATTGAAGTTTCTTACGATCCTTCTTTTTTTGACCTCTATTGTTTAAATCATAGACAACCTAGTAAGATAATAGACAAAAATATTTATGATATAACTATCTGGCAGAAGAATTTGTTATCTTATGCTTCTGTTCTTTTAAATAAGCTTCAAAATTTGGATATCCCTGACGAAATCAAAGACGATGCTTTGAAGTTGTATAATTATAGCCAAAAAGAAAATTCTTTAAAAGAAGACAAGGTTACAGAAGGAGTATCTGATCTGAGAGCTAAAATGGCCCAAAATGGAG
>CAACVD010001108.1_pt1 | contig 12998 bp, 18 predicted proteins | sample 2381771 | NCBI WGS metagenome assembly CAACVD01 (sample SAMEA5211965, study PRJEB30684) | marine metagenome | biome: Marine; feature: Epipelagic; material: Water | collected 2015-10-15 | depth 15 m | reverse complement strand
TAGTTTTTAATCTTACCTTTCATCCACTCAAACCAATCATAAACTTCTTTTGGCTCTGCCATTGTATCTGCGAATACTGCAAAATCTGGCATAGGTCCTATCTCACCATACTCGTACATAAATGCTAAAGTGCTTGATTGCACTCCCGCTCCTAATGATAACACTCTTAAATCAGCCATTGTTTTATATCCTCTCCCATAACTTGCGTTGCTATATTAATCTTATTCCTTAAACTTTGTACAATCTTTTCGTCTACAGTGCCTTCAGTTACTAGATCAACGTAAGTGACCTTTGATGTTTGTCCTATGCGGTGCACTCTATCCTCCGATTGTAATCGGACTTCCAAGTCATAAGAGTTACTATAATATATCACAGTGTGACTCTTCGTTAAAGTTAAACCATAGCCCCCTGTTTTAGGATTACCTATGAAATAACGAAGGTCTTCACCGTTTTGAAAGTCATCAATAATCTGTTGTCGCTCTTCGTTAGGTGTGTCGCCATAAAAAGTTGCCACGGATTCTGGACCATGGATCTTGGATATTTCTCTTGCAATGTTTTCAATATCATGTCTATAGTTTGCCCAGATCAAAACCTTACCTGATGTCTCATTTAATATATTTAACAATTCTTTTATTCGGTTATTTTCTATTGGCTTTACTTCTCCGTTATCTAGCTTCACGTGCCCGCACACTATCTGATGTAGCCTTAATATTTGCGTTAATGCTGATAACGCTGTCAGTCTTTCTCCCTCTAGTGACGCTATGGCCATTCGCTTCATAGATACATACATATCCATTTGTTTAGGTGTCATAGACACATTACGAACTTGATAAATTTTTTCCGGTAGATCAAGACAATCATCTTTAAGCACTCGATAAGAAAAGTCATCTATCTTAGATGACAGTTCATCTAGTCTTTGATATCGCACGATCATATTAAACTGATGAGTTGGAACATTTCTTCTGACCATGACACAATATCTGTTTTTAAAAGCCCAGAACGAGCTGAACCCTAATAGGTCCTCATCAAGAAAAGCACATTGAGAATATAGATCTATTGGAGACCTGGTGACAGGCGAACCAGTCATGATTCTTTTGTATTTAATTAGCGGGGATAGTTTCAGAATACTTTTTGTTCTAGCCGCTGTGGGATTTTTTATGGTTGTGCTTTCATCAATGGCAACCATTGCTTTGTGTGATAGAAAAAATTTCTTTGCAAATTCAACACCCTTTTTAGTGCTGAAAGCTTCAACGTTCATCAAAAATATTTTAAAATTATCATTCGGAAGAAATACTTTTTCTAATTTTTTTCTTTCTTCTGCTTTGTTGTCAGAGCCCCAAACAAAAATATCAGGAACAATATGTTCCGGTAAATGATTGTTTAACTCTCTTATCCAGTTTTTGTAAACTGTCTTTGGAGCTATCACTACTAGACTTTCAATGTGACCATTGTCATACAAATAACTTGCATTATAAATAGCAACTAATGTCTTTCCTGTACCCATTTCCATAAACCAGGCGAAATTATCTTTCTCTAAAGCTGCACCTAACGCAGCTAGTTGATGAGCAAAAGGCTCGGTTTTAAACGGATAATCTTGTAACTTATTCATAACTTTCTAAAAATAAATATAGTGCTTGAAATCTAGATTGCAACTATTATATAATACGCTAAGAAAGAAGGAAATAATGAGCACAGTTTACGTAGTACAAGAAATGCCAGGTAGGGATATTTTGTCAGCAGATAAGTATGGCAAGCTAGTCCCAGTCATGCCTCCAGGGTATCAGGTTGTTTTATCACCTGGTCCTGCAGTATCTAAGATAAAGAAAGTAATAAAAGAATATACTGACGATGATTACATTTTATGTCTTGGTGATCCTTCTCTCATTGGTATTGTGTGTGCTCATTGTGCAGAAATGAATAGAGGTAAATTTAATTTATTGAAATGGGATAAGAAACATCAGAAGTATTATCCTATTGAAGTAGATTTACATAGGAGAACGTAATGAACAACGCATCAGTGCTGAGTTCTTTAGAAGAATCATCTAAAGATCTTAGTAAGTTAGATGACGGATCTTTATCCTCATTGGGATCGAAGTGTCAAGAAATCGAATCAACTATTGCTGAAATGGAGAATTTAGAGGCTCATCGAAAGAGTCTTAATTCAAAACTTCAAAAGTTGTATGATGAGACAGCCGATTTGCTTAGGTCAAAGAATCTATCATCACTAACCCTTGCGAATGGATCAAAAGTTACCGCAACCGAAAAGGTCGTAGCTCATATCAAGAAAGACGTACAAGAGTCTGCCTTTGATATACTACGTGAAAAAGGATTTGGTGACTTAATCAAACGTGAGGTAAAAGCAAGCTTCGCTAAAGGCGAAGACTCTCAAGCAGAACAGTTCATTCATGCAATCGAAGAGCAAGGATTACAGCCGGTAGATAATGCCTCCATACATCCAAGCACTCTTAAAGCTTTCTTTAAAGAGCAGCTAGATAAAGGCAACCCGCACGAAATACCTTTAGACCTTTTCGGGGTACATGTTTTGAACGAAATAAAAATAAGGAGATAAATATGCGTAAGCGTAAAACCGTAAACAAAAAGAAGATGTCTGCCGGAAAACAAGTGCAGGCAAAAAAAGAAAACAGTGTAGCAGCAGTTACATTGGAAAGCCTAGAAAGTCTCTCAGGTAGAGGTCTACAAAATGTATCGACAGATACAATGGCTACACCAAGAATTAAAATCTTGATGCAGCTCTCACCTGAACTTGAAGAGATTGAAGGTGCGAAAGCAGGAATGATTTACAACACTGTAACTCAAGACCTGTTTAAATCAGATGAAGGTATCAAAGTCATTCCTTGTTACTTTCAATTGCAGTACGTAGAGTGGACTGATCGTGGTCAAGGTAGTTCAGCTCCTGTCAACGTCTATGATGCGAGTTCTGACATTCTTTTAAAAACTAAAAGAGATGATCAGAATAAAGATAGACTTGATAGTGGCAATTATATTGACACTTGTCACAATCACTTTGTCTTAGTAATGGATAACACTGGCATACCTTCGCCAGCAGTTATTACATTTAAATCAACGCAGTTAAAACACAGTAAGCGTTGGAACACTATGATGAAGAGACAATTCCTAAAAGGTGCTAACGGTAACTTGTTTGCAGCTCCTTCATTTGCCAACGTGTATAAGTGGGGTACGATGAAAGAGTCCAACGACAAAGGAACTTGGTACGGATGGAATGGTCCAACTAAGGATGCAGTCATCACTGAGCTAACTAACAGTGCTGAGATTCTTCAAATGGCTAAGGACTTTGAAGAGAGCTGTCGTAAGGGAGAAAGAAATGTTTCTTACGAAGAAAATGAAACGGCTACTAAAAGCTCTGGTGAAGATATACCATTTTAATATAAAGGGGGCTTCGGCCCCCTAAACTTTTTTAGGGAGATGTTTTGGACTACAAGAAATTTAGAGAGATATTCAGAGGGTTAGATAGAGCCTACGGAGTTTACTATAAAGGTGAAACCAAAGAAAATGGTAAACTTTCAGGTAAGGCTTATATCAAGAAAGAACCTTTACTAGAAGAATATTATGAAAACCACTTATTAGGCAAGGACCCTTCGTTGGGTGTTGTGCCCATCATGGATGACTCCAATTGTTTTTGGGGTTGTTGTGATATTGATAAGTATCCTCTTGATTTCAAAGCAATAATAAAAAAATTAAAAATTAAGAAAATTCCAATGAGTGTTTGCCGTTCTAAGAGTGGCGGGGCACATCTATTTTTATTTACTAAACAATCAGTTCCTGCAGTTACCATGCGTAACAAGTTATATGAAATTGCTGCGTATTTAGGTTATGCAGATTGTGAGATTTTTCCAAAGCAGACAGAGATTAAAGCAGACAGAGGAGATACAGGAAACTTTCTAAACTTACCTTATCACGATGGTGATAACAGCATGCGTTACGCCATGGATGATGAAGGTCAATCTTTAAGTGTAGAAGAGTTTTATAAACAATATGATGAATTAGTCTTAACACCAAAGCAACTAAAAGAGATTAGCGTAGCGGATGAATCTCGTGAGCTTAAAGATGGTCCACCTTGTTTAGAGACTTTGATGGCAGAGGGTTTTCCTGAGGGAACTAGGGACAATGCTTTGTATCAATACGCTGTGTATGCGAAGAAAGCTTTTCCTGATCATTGGCAGGATAAGATTGCTGAGTTCAATCACAAGTATATGGACCCCTCTCTTTCAATAGCTCAGGTCAATAAAACAATTAAACAACACGAGAAGAAAGAGTACGCATATAAGTGTAAGGATCAACCAATGTGTTCACATTGTAATTCTAATTTGTGTCGTCAACGTCAATTTGGTATTGGTCCTGATTACGAGCACAAGTTTGGTGACTTAACAAAGTATCAATCAGATGAATCTGTGTGGTTTCTAAATGTTGATGGACAAAGACTAGAGCTCACGACTGATCAATTGTTTGATCAAGCAAAGTTTAGAAAAGCTTGTATGGACAATTTAAATATTTTACCTAACCCGATGAACACCAGGGACTGGACTGCTCGTATTCAACAGTTATTACAGTCTGTGGAGATTATTGAGATGCCTAAAGAGGTTAGAAAAGAAGGTCGCTTTGAGCAACATCTTGATAACTTTATAAATGATCAAGGTAAAGCAATGAATATTGAAGAGATATTGATTGGTAAGGCGTGGTCTGATGAGGGTAAAATATTTTTTAAGATGTCTTCTTTAGAAGAATATTTACAGAAAAAACGATTTACTGATTTCACAACAACACAAATGGGAGCTCGGATCAAGCAACTTGGTGGTGGTGACACAAGAAAAAGAGTTAGGGGTAAAGTTGTTTATATGTGGTACGTGCCTGATCAAGGAACAGAAGAAGTTAATATTGAACTACCAAACATGAAAGAAGAGGTACCTTTTTAATGGACAACACTACAATTATATTTGGCCCTCCAGGCACAGGTAAAACAACAAAGCTTCTTCGCATTGTTGAAGAGGAGTTGGAACGTGGAACACCGCCCGATCGCATAGGTTATTTCGCTTTTACTCGTAAGGCTTCTCAAGAAGCTGTTACACGAGCATGTTCGAAGTTTAACATAGAGAGAAAACAGTTTTCTAATTTTAGAACATTACACAGTTTGGCATATAGATCACTTAAACTTGATAAGACAAATGTAATGAAAGATGAGCATTACAAAGATCTAGAAAATATCTTACAGCTACGTCTCAGTAACCCTGACTCTACGATTAACACGTACGGTGCTTTCGTAGCTGAGGATATTTATATGCAATTAATAAATCTTGCTAAGGTAAAAAATGAACCGTTGAATAAAATATTTCATGAGTATGGTCATGTGCCCGGGGGCTGGTTGAAGTTGGACTATGTCGACCGGGCACTGAGAGAATATAAAAATGAAAGGAGTCTATTTGATTATACTGATATGATCATTGAGTACAATAGGCAAAAGCCAGACCCTCTTTTAGATGTATTGATTGTCGACGAAGCTCAAGATTTATCCTTTATTCAGTGGGAAATGGTTAAAAACATGCAGGCTCAGGTTGACAGGGTTTATATTGCTGGTGATGATGACCAGGCTATTTTTAAATGGTCTGGAGCTCAGCCAGAGTTCTTAATAAATTTACCAGGAAAAAGAGAGATACTTAATCAGTCATTTCGTGTGCCTATTGCGGTGCACCGAGTGGCCAATAGTCTTGTATCAAGGATAGATAATAGAGTGCCAAAAGAATATAAACCTAATCCTGTTTCTGGTTTTTTAGAGAGACATGTTCATCGTTTTGATTCAGTAGACTTGAAACACGGATCATGGCTCTTGTTAGGTAGGACAAACTATATTGCTGAACAGCTTGTAGATGATCTTCGTAGCATGGGTGTTTATTATGAAAAATTTGACAACCCTTCTGTATCACAAAAGTTGGTTGAAGCTATACGCACTTGGGAAACTTTACAAAGAGGTGAGCAAGTAAACTTTAATCAAGTTAAGAACTTATATTCTTATTTAAAGTTAGAGAAGGATGTAGCAAGAGGTCATAAAGGTTTGACGGGTGTTGATGAAAAGAAAATGTTTAACATTGCAACACTTGGAACTGAACATGGTTTAAAGGTAGAACAACAAACCCCCTGGCATTACGCTTTAACACAAGTATCTGAAACAATGAAAGTTTATGTTTTATCTTTGTTAAGAAATAACGAAGAGATAGATCTTAAACCTAGAATAAAAGTTTCAACTATACATGGTGCAAAAGGTGGCGAGGCAGACAATGTTATGTTGTGCACCGACATTACTAAAAGAGTTGAACAAGGTTACTTAGAGAACCCTGATGATGAGAGAAGAGTATTTTACGTTGGAGCGACCAGAGCAAAACAGTCCTTGCATCTTGTTGCTAGTCAAAGTAATTTAGAATTCTCAGAAATTTTTAGATGACAAAACATAATTGGATATTACCAGAATATAAAGAAGGAAGGATAGACCCATACATGAGCAATCAAATACCGATGTTTCAACCACCGAGTGAGTGGTTGCCGCCTGAAAACATTCCTAATCTAGATGATGCAAAAGAAATAGCAGTTGACCTGGAGACTATGGATCCAGAAATTAAAACTAAAGGACCTGGTTGGGCTACCGGGGAAGGAGATGTTATTGGTGTTGCCGTAGCTGTTGAGGGTTGGAAAGGATACTTTCCTTTGAAACATCCTGGTGGTGGTAACTTTGATGAAAAGATTTTCTATCGTAATTTTAAAAAGATGATGGCGCTGCCTAATAGAAAGATATTTCATAACGCTATGTATGATGTGGGTTGGCTTAAACATAAAGAGATTCAAGTAAATGGTAATTTAATAGATACCATGATAGCTGCACAAATTATTGATGAGAATCGTATGGGGTATTCTCTTAATGCCGTAGCTAAAGATTATCTAGGTGAGAAAAAATCAGAGGCTTTGTTGTATGAAGCTGCAAAAGAATGGGGTGTTGATCCTAAGGGTGAGATGTGGAAATTACCTGCTCAGTTTGTTGGGCCTTACGCAGAACAAGATGCAGAGCTTACATTGAAATTATGGGGTCGCCTAGAGCCTGAAATATATAAACAAGATTTAGTTTCCATCTTCTCGTTAGAGACCAACATACTCCCGGCTCTGATTGAGATGAAGTGGAGGGGTGTCCGTGTTGACACTAATCGTGCTGCTCAAATTAAAGAGAAACTCTTGGAAGAAGAAAACCTTCTTCTCACTCAAATCCAAAACATCTCAGGGGTTTCTGTTGATCTTTGGGCGGCACGCTCAGTTGCAAAGGCTTTTGATGCCATGGATATCTCTTATGAGAAAACTGCGAAAGCAAAAGAACCAAAGTTTGATAAAAACTTTTTAGCGACACATCCAAGTAACCTGGCTAAGTTGGTAGTTCAGGCTCGTGAGATTAACAAAGCTCGAACTACTTTTATTGATACTATCATGAAACATCAAAAGAACGGTCGTATTCATGCTGAGATACATCAAATGAAATCTGACGTAGGTGGCACAGTGACAGGCCGTTTTTCAATGAGTAATCCAAACTTACAGCAGATACCTGCTCGTAATGAAAAGATCGGGCCAATGATTAGAAGTTTATTTATACCTGAGGAAGGAGCTACTTGGGGTTGTTTTGACTACAATCAACAAGAACCTCGGCTCGTGGCTCACTACGCTGCTATAACCAGGAATGGTTTAGAGGGTGCTGACAAAGTTATTGACGGTTATAACAGTGACCTAGACTTTCATGGCACTGTTGCTGAGATGGCTAACATTGATCGTAAGATTGCAAAGACAATTAACTTAGGTCTCTTTTATGGAATGGGTAAAGGTAAATTAAAAAGTCAATTAGGATTAAATGATGAACAGGCAGAAGAGTTATTTAAAACTTATCACAGTAGAGTTCCTTTTGTAAAACAGCTCACGGATCAAGCATCAAAGTCTGCACAAGAAAATGGTTTTGTGAGAACTTTACTTGGACGTAAATGTCGTTTTGATTTATGGGAGCCCGCAAGCTTCGGTATTCACAAACCATTGCCCAGGGACCAAGCGACCAGGGAACATGGAAAAAATATTAGACGAGCTTTTACATACAAAGCATTAAATAGATTGATACAAGGTAGTGCTGCTGACATGACTAAGAAAGCAATTTTAGATTTATATAAAGAAGGAATCATTCCTCACATTCAGGTTCATGATGAATTAGACTGTTCTTTTGATTCTGAGATCCAGGCAAAGAAGATTGAGAAGCTCATGGTCGAATGTGTCGACTTAAAAGTGCCAGTTAAGGTAGATTGTGAAATTGGCGAAAATTGGGGCAAAATTAAGTAAAAAAAATCGGTTTTAAGAGCCATACAGGGGTGATGTAGCAAAGCCCCTGTATGATTGGATCCGGTGATTTTGGGAGGATTAGTTGTTTTACCTCCAACTTTCAGAACACAGATAAACATCTTCTATAATCTTACTCGAACCAAAGATAATGACCTCAAACACTTGTCCGTCAGTCATTTCTCCCCGTGCCTTACAGCTCTGTTAAAACTGTTTTTCAGCCACAATATTGAACTGATCACATTCAATAACCGGATATACTTATATGGTGTGTTTGAATTTTTTTTCAACCAATAAATAATATTTTTTTAGGAGTTGACATAATTAGTTGAGATATTATATAATAACCATAGAAATACAGAAAGGAGGTTCAACATGGAATATTCAATACCTAGTTGGGTCGAAATTTTAATTATAAACGTTGATGAGGAAGGAAGTGAAGATGATTAGTATTATCATTGGATGCATTGTAGCTATTCTAATTGTAAATCACTTAGGGTGGATATAATGACAGATGTATCACGATACAAATCAGTAGCTATTAAGAAAGATAGTTATAAGAAACTAAAAGGCATGGCAGATCAAGATTACAGATCAGTGGCAGGCTTTATAGAATATTTAATAGACAAAGAACTTGAGGAGAGAAGAAATGCCAAGTAAGAAAGAGCCAGAAAATATTACAGTCCCTGGCGTTATATTACAGGATTGTATAATTACATTAGTAGGTGATTCACCTTTAATTTGTAACAAGTGGTCTGAAAAGGCTAAACAAGAAATAAGAGACAAGCAGATGAAAATAGCTAAGGCTGCGGGTAGAGAAGCAAAGGATCCTGAAAAATGTTTTAGAGATTCTTTATATGCAATGCCTAACGGTAAGGCGTATGGCTTTCCGGCAATTGCTTTCAAAGCTGCTGCAGTTAATGCATGTTCTCACATTGAAGGACTAACAAAGGTAGCCGCTCGTGGTTCCTTTCATATTCCTTGTGACTTAATTGAGATCAAGGGTAAACCTGTGATGAGAGAAGACATGGTGCGTGTAGGTATGGGTGCAGCTGACCTTCGATACAGAGGTGAGTTTACTAAGTGGGAAGCAGATGTTCCTGTGAGGTATAATGCTAATGCCTGGTCAATTGAACAATTGATTAACGTATTTAATGTTGCTGGTTTTGCATCTGGAGTTGGTGAATGGAGACCACAAAAGAATGGTAACTTTGGAATGTTTAAGGTGACTAACGTAACTAAGATCGAACGAAAGAAGGAGGTCAAAGTTGCATAAAAGAAAAACAATCCAGGAATATCAATTCCGAAATGGCACACGTTATTCAGTGGACGCTCAGGTCGTTGGAGAACATCTTGAGGAGATCACTAATAAGCATGGGGGACTCAACCCACACCTTGTGGTGAAAGAGGCAGAAAGAAAGAACTCACCTCTTCACGATTGCTTTACGTGGGATGATACTTCAGCTGCGGAGAAGTATCGATTGCAAGAAGCAAGGATGTTAATTGGTTCTGTCATGGTCGTCACGCAGCATGTAGACGAACCGATACGTGCTTTTCATAGTGTTAAGGTAAACACGAGTCAGTCAGAAGACGACGCTGAGGCTCGTGCATACGTTTCACTGGATGTTGCGTTGAGTGATGAAGAGTATCGAAGACAGCTTCTTCAACAAGCTGCTCGAGATCTAAATACTTGGAGAAAAAAGTATGGTGAATTACAAGAACTGTACAAGTTTTTCTCCGAGGCTCAACGTATCATTGAAAGATATTCTGCATAGTGTAGAATGACATGTAACGTGTTAGTTAACTCTAACAACAATTTAATGAAAGGTAGTTGTATATCTTTTGCGAATTGTCATTAGATCTAGTGTCTCTTGCAAAATTTACTGGGCTAACACGTTATTAATTTAGAAAGGAAAGAATGATGAATTATAAGTTTGATCACATTATTAATATACTAATAACAAAACATGGCTGGATAAGAGTGCCTTTGTATATTCCAGAAGAGGAGTTGAAATTAAATGGTCAGTAAAATCGGTTGGGAGGAAGAAGAAAGAATGAATGACTATCGTAATTTATATGACAAGGTAGAGGATGCAGTAATCGCTTTAAATAAAGCGAAAGATTTAAAAGCTTTTCTCTATCTTGATGTCATGCAACAACAACATTTTAAAAACACGATAGATGATCTAGAAAGTTTTCTATCAGTTATAGAAGACGGATCGTCTATAGAATAGGCAGGATAGGTAAGGCGAGCATTGGTCAGGATCGGTTTGATTGCGGCAGGCCAGGTGGGGCGGGGATAGGTGCGGATAGGACAGGTTAGTTGTGGAGCGGCAGGCAAGGTCAGGTTTTGCGGGGTAAGGTGCTGTGTGGAGCGGTGTGTCAAGGCAGGCCAGGTGAGTTGCGTTTTGGTGACGAACGTTGTGGAATGGCAGGCGGGGTGAGGTGCGTTCAGGCGAGGAGTGGTGTAGGTATGGTGAGGAGAGTTTTGGTTTGGCTGGAAAGGAGTTTTCATGGATGATAAAATTAAAGCGGTGCGTGTAGTAAATGATTATATAAAATTTGATCGTGCATCATCGAACGTGACTGAAGCTTGGGACACAGTTTTACGTTACATAAAAAGTTTGGAAAAGAGTGTGAAGTGAGATATTCTGGAGACGGATTATCAATCCCACCCGATCCAAAGGGTCGACACCTGGTCTGTAGCCTCGTAACACAGGTATGTGGTGTGACTGATGGAGAGACATCAATAGGAGCTAAGAAATGAAACATAAGAATAAAACGATTCAAGACTTTTTGAATCTAAGTGAGAAAGGGGTTAAGGAAGTTGCTAATAATGAAAAGGAAGCGATGAAGCTAAGAAATGTCATTGAAGTAGCGCTCAGGAGAAATGCACCACCATGGTTGAAAGAGATGATTGAGGAAGACGACGCACGGATCACGAAACACTAAAAAGTCAACATCAAAGATTATTTGCTGTTGGGATAAGATTTTTATATATTGGATTTTCGTCACTAAAAAGGAGGTCCAAATGGAAAACTTAGAAGAGAAATATCAAGAAGCGCTTCAGGCGATAGCCTACCTGCACAATGAATTACTAGCTGTAAAGCACTGTCAGTGCGATGATGAATCAGAAGCGGAAGAGGATAACGAGGCCTAATATAGGCCTTCGTGTCCCTGCTCAAAGTATTTATTATCTTTGTGCCTCTTCCAGAAATCTTTTCCGTTTGCTACGATAATGTTCCACTCCCGATGATTAAAACGTTCTGTTGAACCATCTTTGTATTCCACCTCGTAGATCATGTCATGACCTCCAGCGTCCGTCTTCTGTTCAAACACCTTAAGGTTATTAATTATATCTTTTAGCCTCATGGTATTTTAAATACTTTACTTCTTTTACCATACCTTTGGGAATAATTGCAACCCTTCCTCCCTCTTGCCCGCCGTCATCACACCAGTCCGCCATCAACGACATTTCTTCGTCGTCATCCTTGACTAGCCAACCAACGGAAAAACATCCAGCTGCAGTCTTCTTAATGATATCTTTGTAATCGACCCAACCTGTAAATGGTTCGGTCGCATCTTTCCATCGGACTATCACAATTGGCGTAGTCTTCAGGTTAAACTTCATGGATTCACTTTTAAGATATTTTGACCAGGCACTAATTTCGAACACTTTGTAAGCTCCGTTCCTTTTGATACACTAAACCATTGCTCATGTCCTTGAATATAATCTATGGCACTTGAGTCTATGCATTTACCTTTACCGAATGTATCTTTTACGGCTTGTTGAACAGATGCCAGGGACATGTCATCACCGACCATGGTCCCGCCGTCTTTGAGCTTGGGCCACCAGTGAAGTATGTCTTCCATAACAGGTTCGTATTCATGTGCTCCATCAACAATGATTCCTTGAAAATGTTTTTCTGGAAATCTAGCTAATGTGTTTGCGTCGTCTGATCTTGATTTTAACGGTGTAAGAACCCCTCTTGATATAAATTCTTTACAGTTGTCTTGAAACTTTTCAAAGAAGCCGTTTCTAATATCTAAGTTAGCATGTTCAGAGCTCCCTTCGAAAGTATCTAATGCATAGAGGTGAATTTTTTTTCCTGAGTTTATGATGTTTGTTGCCAGGTATGATGTTGACCGGCCCATGAAACTTCCTATTTCTAAAATTTCATCTCCGTCTTCACAATGATCTAAGAGTTGATCATATGCTTCATGCATGTTGAACCAACCAGGTATCTTAAAGTAAGTATGCTTCATTTTATTCTTTCCTTTATAAATTCTAATATTCGTTTCATACTAATGCCAAAACCTATTAAGGTCAAAGACACTTCTTCTTTTGTATCTTCGTCTGTGATGGTAATTGTTATATCTCTATATTTCATTTCTACAGATTTGTGGGACAGGATAGGAATATATTGCGGAGACAACATAAATTCAAAGTAAGGAGGAATATGTCCCACAAATCATCTATATACTATATCCCAAAAATTGATAAATTTATACTATGAAATACTTCTTAATAATTTGGTTATGTATAGGTGATCCGAGCATAGAACTGAAAAATACCTGCCAACAATTGACCATGGACCAGGAACCAATGAATTCTT
>CAACVD010000345.1_pt3 | contig 12998 bp, 19 predicted proteins | sample 2381771 | NCBI WGS metagenome assembly CAACVD01 (sample SAMEA5211965, study PRJEB30684) | marine metagenome | biome: Marine; feature: Epipelagic; material: Water | collected 2015-10-15 | depth 15 m | reverse complement strand
GTGATCCTGGATTGCTGCCGTGGTCTATTCCTACACAAAATTTATAATCGCCGCAGAAATATCAGGCACAGGTAGATCAACAATTTACAAATGGATAAAAAAAGGCGAACAAAAAAAACCACGTGAGCCATTTAAAACATTTGCAAAAAAAGTACGCGAAGCTGAATCACTTGGCGCACTAGACGCATTAAATACAATACATGACGCAGTTAATAACGGTGACGTAAAATCGGCGCAGTGGTTACTTAGTCGGCGACATGGTTACAAAGTTGACGCACAACATACGATAGAGACAGAAACAAATCAAGAAACAAAAACAGCGCCCAAAAATTATATTGAAATGCTAGAGTCGCAGATTGCAGATCTTAAAACGTCAATGGACAAAGCGCGAGATTCTGGATCATGGCAAGCATACGCCGCGCTACAAAGACAATTAATAACTATGATGCAAGAATTAAAAAGAGCTCAGGTTGAGGACGCAGAAAATACAGGACATGAGCGCATGACAGACGAGCAATTACTCAGTGAAATTGTTAATACAATTATACAATTGCCGCCGATATTACGACAACGTGTGCAAAGCGATTTGCACAGTTTGGCCGGCTCAAATGTCGTAGCGCTTAAAAAGGGTATATGATGATACGTAATTGTGATTTTGATGCAGACAAATTTGAGGGTCAAATTATGTATGTCTTGGATTGTATGCACAAAGGCATAAAACTACAAAATCAAATAACGATAGAATTAAACCATCACAGAGCAGTTTTAAGAAATTACATAAATTTATATAGCAAAATCACAACAGTCGCCCAAACAGATGATCTTGTCGCTGCAATCATTGCCGATAATTTGTTGACAGAGGATGATATTAGATTTGTATTTGCAATGGATGCGAACAAATGGACACAATGCAAAAAACGAATAAACGAGAGATAAAAATGGTTGAGATAATATTGGCTGGTTTGGTAGGTGTTTTATTAGGCATTGGCGGCACAAAATTAACAGACAAACGTCCAACAGATGACAAAACGAGTCAGGCCCAACAGGAAGTTATTAAACAACTGACAGATTTAGACATTGTCGAAAAATTATGCGCTCCAACAAACGTCCAGACAATAGAAGATAGATTGTTATGTCGAGAGCTGACATGTTTGGTATACAGTAGAGGCATAGACAGCAAGACCGGCGAGTCATGCGAAGAAATACAAAATCTAGCAAATACCGTTAGTTTAATAGATTATTGCAAAACGAACATGGAAAACAAATCTGATTGTTATGATATTTTTTGGCGCAGAAAATGAATAGTTTGGGAGGCATGGCGCAGCGCCTGACATGGCTAAAAGAAAGATCAATTGATGATCCGTTACGGTATTTTCGGCCGACACCGCCACAAGAAAAATATCTAGCAGATAAAAGCCATGTCAAAGCGCTTATAGGCGGGAATCAAGTCGGTAAAACAATGGCTACATGCGCGCTTCTTTTATATCATTGTCTAGGTCGACATCCATATTACAAAACAGATCCACCGCCAATAGAGGCATGGTTGATAACACATAGCCACGAGCAGAGCCGCACCATACAACAAAAATTATATGATATGATTCCGAAAGAAGAATTACATCCAACTTGCGAATTTGTTAGAGGCAAAGGATTTAGAGGGTTAGCCCCATTGGTGAAATTTACAAATGGATCAATAATTAGAATAAAAACAGCTAATCAGGGCCTCGGATTGGCATCAGCAACAGCGAATTTAGTTTGTATTGATGAACCTGTTGATCAGACAACATTTAATGAATTAATGGCGCGTACCAGTCGAGGCGGCGCGGGCGGAAAACGCGGCACTGTAGCAATTAGCCTTACTCCAGTTGGTGGGGTAGACGTTACATACATAAAAGAATTAATAGATAAAAAATTGATAAGCGCACATTTTGCGCCGTTGACAGTCGAGGCAACCACACCAATTGGACTACCCAAAGGGTTTTTATTAAGCGCCGAGCAGATCGCAGATATAACAAGGTCTTATTTGCCATATGACAGAGAGGCCAGAATATCAGGCTCGTTTGATATTGCGCCGATTGGTGTTGTATTTGAAAATTTCACACAAGATATGATTTCTAGCCAGCCAGTGCCCAGCGGCGGCGATTATAAATTTTGTGTAGGAATAGACCACGGCAGCAATCCAGGATCACAGGTTGCTATTTTGGCATGTGTTGACATGCGAGATCAACAGAATCCGCGTATTTTTGTGCTTGACGAATACACAAGCGGCCAAGCGCCGCCAGAACACCACGCACAAGCAATATTAGAAATGCTTAAACGCAATAGTGTAGATCCAAATCTTTGCTTGTGGACAGGAGACGGAGAGCACCGAGGCCGTGATCAGTATCGTATGAGCAATATTATGCTAATGAGAGCATTTGAAAGTATTTTAGGATATCCGCCGCGAAATTTACCTTTCAGCATACGGCGCGCCCGAAAAAAACGCCATAGTGTTTATGTAGGAGCATCAATTATACATGCTATAATGTCAAGAAAGCATTTCTGGATTAGGCCCGAATGCACACAACTAATTAAATCAATACAAAATTGGACAATGAAACGTACACAAAGCGCAAGATCAAGAGACATACACGGCCATGCAATCGATAGTTTGCGTTATGGACTGCTTCCAATTTTAGATTATCGCCCAAATATTCCACAAAGAATTCAGGTTTTATAAAATGTACACAAATATTCCAGCAAAACCACAAGCGCCATCCGACAGCGAACAAAAACGCTGGGAACACACAGCGCTTAGAAAACGTTTATTAATTGGGCAGTGGGAACAAGATCTAGAAGATGAATTATTACGACATTTGCCGACCGACAGACGCGAAGCATTAGGGCCAAGCGATTTATCAAGCTGTGCCATCGAACAGGTCACGCGCCAATTAGCAATGCTGTATCACACAGAGCCACACATAACCAACACAGCAGACATCAGCGCGCTTATTGGTCGCGAAGGCTTTGTGACAAAAGCTGGTTTTTATCAGCTGATGCAAAAAGTGCAGCAAATGACATTAGGTTTAAATGAAATGTTTGTTAGAATTAGCATTGCACCACACCATCCGGGCGAAGTTGCACGCATGCCAGGATTATCATTTCGGCCAGTGACTCCGGATTTTGTATTAGCAGAGGCATCAGCAGACGCGCCGGATATTCCTCTTTTGTATCAAGAATTACGTCTTCGTGTACATCCAGAAAAAGATGAACCAGTATGGGTTTATGATATTTTTGACATCCGCAACAAAGAAAATCCTGTGTATGGTATGTTTGAAGTCATGCCGAACGGAGACATAGGCCGCGACATGTCAGAGGCATATATGGGACATGCAGCAATGACAGGCGCAGACTACCCATATTTATCAGCAAGTGGAATTCCGTTTATTCCGGTTGTTTTGTATCATGCCGAAAAAACAGGACATCTTTTTAATGCATTTCAAGGCTCACAATTAGCATATGGATCATTAACGGCCGCTGTTTTATTTTCGTTTTATGTACATTGTGTACGTGATAATTCATGGCCTCAAAAATACGTTGCTGGTTTGCATTTGTCAGGATTGACACAGGTTGAAAATGATTTGACTGGCAGACGATCAGCAATCAGCACAGATCCAAGCAGCATTTTAGTTTTTCAAACTGAACCAGACATGACAGGTCAACCGATGATCGGATCTTTCACATATTCAGATCCGGATAAATTGTTGGAATCAATAGCAAAATACGAATACAGAGTAGCAACGGCCGCCGGTATCAGCAGCGAGGTTTTAAGACAAAGCGGAGATCCAAGATCTGGATATGCTTTGTCAATATCAAGAGATGGGCAACGCGAGGCACAGAGAAAATATGCGCCAATATTTAGAAGAGCAGACGAAGAATTACTTTCTAAATGTGCGATGATGTGCAACAAATATTTAAATACAAATTTACCAGAAACAGGCTATAGAGTCGTATATACACCGCTAGGATTAAGTCCTCAAGAAATGACAGCCCAGCGACAAGATATTATAGAAAAATTGAATGCTGGTTTAATATCTCCAGTTGATGCAATGCAGATGTTGAATCCAGATCTTGATCCAATCGAGGCCAAGCAACAATTAGAAAGAATAAGAGCAGAAAGAGCTCAATATAGTTTATAACCCCGGAGACAAAATGACAGAAATTGAACAGGACGGCCGTACGTATGTCCTTAAATCAGAAATCGAAAACATAATCAAAGACCGTGTTTCAAAAGTTGCACAGAGAGCCAGCGCCGCAGAAACGGCTCTTGAAGATGCACACAAACGATTAGAAAAAGCAGAAAAGAGCATGTCGTCAGTAGACATTTTAAACGATCAATTAACAGATCTACAAAAAAAGCTTAATGCCGCTGAGGGCAAATTCAGCAGATATCAGAGCATAAGCAAACACGGTTTGACTGATCCTGATTTGGTAGAAGCTATCGAATGGTCATACGAGCGCGCACAAAGATCAGTATCCGACAAAGAAAAAATCACTTTGTCGGAGTGGCTAGAACAACAGGTCAGCAGCCCAGACAAAGCGCCGTTGACAATACGGCCACATTTGCAAGCGCTGCAAATGCTAGACGATGCACCACAGGCCCAACAAAATCCAGACATAGCACAAGAGCAACCAGCGCCAACAATGGCCACAGCGCCAGCAGTAGCGCCGCGCGAAAATGTCGGGGCAATACCAACACCAGAAAGCAAAGGATTTCTAGATCGCGCTTTGAAAGATCCCGATTTTTATGCGGCAAATCGTGACAAAGTTGTACAGGCTTGGAGGACGCGCAACAGGAGACAAAAATGAGTGAAGATTTACGAGCTCTTAATTCTTATCCTGATTTTCATAATTTTAATGCTGTTGACAGCAGCACAACAGAGATACTATTGCCTAGCAGTTGCACCAGAATTACATTAGGCAGCGCCACAAAAGATCTTTACATTTGCAACAGTGGAGCAACAGACGGCGGATCAGTGCCAACAAATCGCGCTACTGTGCCAAGCGGCAATTATATTCAATTAAAACTTGGTAAAGGCATTAATCGAACATCTAGTATATTTGTGGCATCAAAAAGTGGTACGGCCGAAGTATCAGTTATTTTAGAGGAAAATTGATGGCTTTTTTTCTATTTGGAGTAGGATCAGGACAGGCGGAAGAAATGAAACAAGCAAATCTTACGAGTCAAATCGGCAGCGATAATCAGACGTTTACATTACCTGAAAATTATAAGGCGGGATCACTAAGATTGTTTTATAATGGTATTCGTCAAGTGAGCGGCGAAAACTTCGCAGAACACAACAGCACACAATTTATTACAACAGGATTCACAGCGGTAACCGGTGATTTTATTACTGTAGATTACATTGCACAATAGGATTTTAAAATGGCAGATTTACAAGCATTCGATATATTTCCGTACATAAAAAAAGTAACTGGTATATCTCATACAACATGCACCGAAGTTAAATTACCCAGTGACTGCAATCAGGTAATTGTGTTTAGCGATGCCGAAGCATTCAAGCTTGGTCAAAATGATCAAGTTGCTGGCAATGCAATAACAGCAGATCACATGCCAGTAGCAATTAACAGTTATTTCACTGTAAAAATTGGCAAGGGTCGCAATCGTGCCGACTCTTTATTTTTACAAATGACATCAGGTACAAATTATGTGTATGTGATGCTACAAGAGGTTATTTAATTTCGGAGACAAAACAACAAATATCGGGGTTTATTAAAAAATGGGATCTATTCAAATAAAAGGGTCACAGATTGCTAATTCGGCGATTGTGGCAGACAAAATATCAGCAAACGCAATTATATCGGCCAAAATTTCTGACGGCGCTATTGTCAGCAGTAAATTAGGCACAAGTGCAGTTTTGACGGCGGCTCTAAGTGACGCATCCGTAACAACACAAAAATTATCAGACAATAGTATTAGCACAGCAAAATTAATAGATGATTGTGTTGATAGTTCAAAATTAGCTTCAAGTGCCGTTGATAATTCAGCATTAGCAGCATTATCGATTAGCGCGGCAAAATTACAGACAGGATGTGTAACCGCTGATAAAATTTTGGCGAATGCAGTGCAAACAAGCGCGGTAAATGATGCAGCCATAACAAATCAAAAACTATCATCAAATGCAGTAACCGCCGCAAAAATGGATCTCACTGGTACATTTGATTTTAGTAGTGGTACGTTACGCGTAGCAGCGACCCCAACAAACGCAAATGATGCAGCCTCTAAACAATACACTGATTCAGTTGCACAAGGCGCATCCTGGAAAAAAGCCGTAAAATGTTCGCCGGATAGCAATGTGGATATTAGTGATCTACCGTCACAAATTGACGGTCAAAGTTTGGCAACAGACGACAGATTCCTTTTAAAATCGCAGTCAAATCAAGCGCAAAACGGTATTTATTTGTATAAAGGCCAAGGAAATGCAGCAGTTAGAGCGGATGATCTGGATGTTGCTACAGAATTCCCAGGCGCTGCGGTTTATGTACTAGCTGGTACAAATTCAGCAAAATCATTTGTATGTACGAATGCGACAGATCCAAACGTTGGAGTCACTAACATAACATTCACACAATTTGCCGGAGCTGGATCAGACAGTATCACAGTATCAGGCGGATTGTCTAGAGTTGCAAACGACATTTCGGTTGCTAACCTTGGAATTTCTACAGCAAAGATTCAAGACGATGCAATAACAACAAATAAGATTTTAGACGCCCAAATTTCAACCAGCAAATTACAAGACAATTGTATAACTGGCGCAAAAATGGCCGATGACAGTATTGGCGCGTCTGAATTAATTGATGCCAGTGTTGGAGCTGTAGCAATTGCAAGCAATGCAATTACAGAATCAAAAATAAATAACGGAGCCGTTAGCACTGCAAAAATTGCAACAGCTAATATCACCGAATCTTTATTGGCTACAAACTCCGTAAGCACGGTTAAGATTTTAGACAATGCAATTACAAATCAAAAAATGGCCGATGACAGTATTGGCGCGGCCGAATTAATTGATGCTAGTGTAGACACGGTTGCATTGGCTAATCTAGCCGTAACTTCTGACAAATTAGCTTCGGCCAGTGTTAGCGCGGCGAAAATTTCAGCTGGGGCCGTTGGTACATCAGCGCTAGCAGATGCCGGAGTTAGCACCGCAAAATTAATTGATGCAAATGTTACACTTCAAAAATTAGCTGCTAATTCAGTCGATGAAGGCAAAATCGCGGCTTCTGCGATTGGTGCGGGCCTAGCCGGTGGCGGTGGTACAGCGCTATCAGTTGATTTTGATGATGCAACAATTAACACAAACGGCAGTGCCAAATTACAGGTTAAAAACCTAGGAATTGGCAGCGCTCAAATCGCAGACGGTGCCGTCAATGCTGGAAAACTTGGAATAGCATTTAAACAACAGTTTTTTACTATTTCGGGATCAAGTACTTCGACATTAGATCTACAACAAACACTTGGATCAAACGAAATTAATGCAGTACTTGTTTTCAAAAACGGTATTGCTCTTAAAAACATGACAGCGCTTGGAGACACAGGCAACGACAACGATGAATTTAATATTAGCGGCAACGGCGGCAGCGGCGGAGTGGCTAGATTGACATTTGGCGCGGCGCTTGACAACACAGATCAAGTTTTGGTTTGGTATTGGCATTAATCAAAAATAAACGTGTAAAAGGGCAGATTATAATCTGCCCTTTTTTTTATCTGTTTTGTGCATGTTGCAAACTGTCAAAATATGCTATATTGTGTAAAGATCGGGTACGGTCACACCGGTAACAGTTGATAGCCCAGCACACCACATAAATAAAAAATTAGGGAGCATAAAATGGCTACAATTGATCCAATTAGATTTTCAACCGCAGAAAATATTATCAGATTATCAGCAATGATATCGCAAGAAGTAAACCTTCTTTTGAAAGATTCTACAAATTTACGAAATACTCCATTGTTATCCTATCAGGGCAGCATTAACGGCACCGGATCTGATACCGTACGAGTACGCTTGGCGGGCCTTGACGGTTTCGACAAAATGGCTGCGGCTACATCAGAAATCCATGACCACAGCGGCAACACAACAGGATTAACAATTCTTAATGCAGATCTTGCAGCAGCGAGACAATATATTATCTATCAAATGTCAGATTTGGCAAGTATGACAGGATTTGGAAATTCAGACGTTGATCCTTTTCGTATCGCCCAAAGCATTGCCGGATCATACGAGGCACAATTTGCAGCATTGACAGGTGAGGCGGCCGCCGGTTTTACAACCACCGCCGGCGCAAACACTACAACGTTGTCTTGTGACGATTTTTTTGACTCAATATTTGCCCTCGAGCAGGCCGGATTCGGCACAGGTACAGGCGGCGGCGCACAAGGCCCTTTTGGATGCGTTCTCGCACCTAAGGCCCTAACTGAGCTTCAGGATAGCCTTAGGAACGAAACCGGAAATGCTGTATCAAGAATGCAAGCATCCGCCGAAATGTTACAAGCAAAAGGCGAAAATTTTGCTGGGTCTTTGTTTGGTGTAGACGTTTACAGAAACTCACAAGTTAAGCAAAACGCTTCGTCAGGTTACGACAATTATATGATTAGCCCGATGGCGCTTGGATATGTTGACGGTATCCCAAGCGGCATCCAAGGATCAGCCGATTTAATGGAAATGGGCAAAATAATTGTGGAATTCGACAGGCGTCCGATGTCAAGTAGTACATATATAGTGGGCCATGCGTACGTGGGCGTGGGAGTAATACGCAATGCTAACGGTGTTAAGCTGTTATCTGCTCGGTAGGGTTTTTGTCGGTTGGCTGCATTTTGTAGTCTCCGAAGTGTGGCCTTCCGACTCTTTTTTTTATCGGAGACAAAACAATGAATGATTATACAAAATTTGCCCAGCCGTGGGAACAAAAAACACAGGTACAAACGCGAATACCTGTTGCAGCAAATAGTCAATTTTTCTATGCGCATAATCCTGAAAACTGGGAACTAAAAATGTTTGACAGCACAGACAAAAAATCAAAAAAACAAATACCTGTTTTGTTGCCTGTCCTGTCAACCATGAGCGAGACACCAGGAGTCAACGGCACGCGTGCAATTGGCGGAAATGTTGACAGCACAATTATGCGTACAAATCTACAGAATCAGGGCTGGACAATTCTAAACAAAAATAAACATGATTATTTGACTGTGTATCCAGCGCACAAAGGAAATTATCATACGTCAAAATGGTTAACTATGGAAAAAGTCGGAATGCGAATTATTGAACATTTCGACAATTCAGGATTTGACAAATGGCGCTTGGAATTAATGCAAAATGGAGATCTTGAATTACCGCATCCAAAGATTGCAGAATTACGATTAATAACAATGAGTCGAGCACTTTCTAGATTGGAACGAGATCAACACATACCTGAAGTTTTAGCAAGACTTAAGACAAAACAAACTGAATACAAAAATACAAAACAGGCTATTGAGCGCATCAAAAAATTAGGAAAAAGAGCTTATGAAATTCAATAATAAACGCGCCGTAATTGATAAAATGGCCCAAAGAGTACGACAAGACACAAATCTATCCCACACAGCAGCGCGCGACATGGTTATAAAACACCTTGAACGCGCAGACAACAAAAAAAGAGGTTAAAAATGGCATTTTCCGACAAACAACAATTTAAAATCCCCAGACATGTCGTTCAGCCTGGCATGGTCAACGCAGAAACTATTACAACTAATAAAACATTGGTTTATTCTGATTCGACATATCAATTACTTAAAAATGTTACTGGGAATCTTGACTGTAATACACCGAGCCCAGTTGATGGCGCTCATTTCTGGGTAAAATCCAGATCTAGCAGCAGTCAACCTATCGTTGTTAAAGATCACAGCGGAAATATATTGGCAACTTTGACCGCTGGACAAGCTGTTTTAGTTGTTGCAAATGCTACCGCTTGGTGGGATGTAATAAAGGCATAAAATGACATCAGCAACACCCTACGCGGCACAAATACGAAATATCGAATTGCTAGAGCGCGGCAAATCGCAAAAAACAGAATTGAAACTGTATCGCGATGGCGCGCAAATAGTGCCGACAGCGGCCACGTATACATTTACGCGGCCAGTAGGGACAGACATTGTCACAGGTGCAACAGCATCAATAACCGTTCAAGGTACAATTCATTACACGCATAGCCCCGCCCAACTTGCAGACAGCGAAATATTGGGCGAGGGTTATGTTCAAGAATTTACCGCAACAATTGACGGCGAGGATTTTATATTTCGCCGTATGTGTGCGCTTGTCCGCCGCCGATTGTACCCAGTTGTATCAGACATTGACCTAACCGCCACCTATTCAGATCTCGAAAATATCAGGCCTAGCAGTCTCACAAGCTATCAAAAATATATTGACGATGCATGGTATCAGATACTTAGACGGATCAGAAATAGAGGCATGGGCTACGAATATTTAATGATGTCGGCCGAGTCTTTTTTTGAGGCTCACAGACATCTATCATTATATTTGATATTTCGTGATTTTCATAGTTCACTTGGTCAAATATCAGGGAGATATCTCGATCTGGCAAATGAGCACTATCGATTATATCGAGATGAATTTGACGCAATAAATTTCATATACGATACTGATCATGACAACAGCGCAGACGATGCAAACGAGCGCACAAGAGGACAGCCGACTATTTTTCTCAATAGACCCGGCAGATTCTACAGGCGGCGGCGGTATTAATGACTGTTTCAGTTGCAGAGGTACAAAGCACATTGGCGGCGAAAATTTCCGCTTTGTCAGGGTTTCGACAGGTGCGACAATTACCAGAAATGTTTGGAAGAGCTCATAACACATTAGCGCATCTCGGCTTTAGTGTAGAGGTCGCGCAAACGTCAGAAATACCAGAAAGACAAAGAATACCAGTTGGTCTTTATGTAAATTCTAGCATTCGAGTAAAATTTGCATACAGATTGCGTCCTCATGATATTATATTAGATTATGGAAATGCGTTAGACAAAGAACAGGCGGTAATTTCAGTTTTATTGGCTCGTAATTTTGCAAAAGGCATCGAAGTTAAATTTATTCGTGCCACACGGCGCACCCCAGAAAGTCAAGAATATCTAATATCAGAAATCGAAATAAACGCATTGCATACAATACAAATAAATTAGGAGAAAAAAATGGCCTACTCTACATTACCAAAGACAAAGCGCGACGGTACATTATTTTTACATGACGGATCCGGAGTAAAAGTATCTTTAACAGTCGAATACGAGGAGGGCAATGTCAGTATAGACACCCCAAAAGAGGCCCAAACGATAGTGCGGGATAGAGGTGTGATAAAAACGATTCGCAAAGGGGACTCAGAGCCTTCAGCATCCGGGAGCTTTAGCGCATATTTTAGACAGTTTACAGACGCAGCAGAAGCGGGATCAATACTTGATTTTATCAATAAAACAGGTTTTTATTCGTCAAATACTAGCACCGGCAGCACCGGAACGCCGTTTGTAGAATTTTACACAATTGATATTGAATATCAAGTTGACGCGACAGCATTGGGAGATGCGGCAACGACTACAGTGAGTTTATCGAAATGTGTATGTACTGCCTCTTTTACAGAAGGGGACCCCGGATCTTTTACAATTAATTTTACATGCTACGGCGGTGTATCATACGTCTAAAACGTGTAAGGAGACTACAAAATGGAAATAGAAATTAAACAACTGGGCGGGTCAATTACGATTGACTCGCCTAGCCTCGCAAATTGTTTTGAATTTGTTAGTTTGTGGACGGCCGAGGAAGATCACGCACAATTAGCCAGAATTTGCGCGGGAGCAATAGGAATCTGTGTTGATCACTTGGCTAAACTACCAAAATATCGAGCTAGCAAATATCGCGCTATTGATTATGGCCATCTTTGTCTTGATCGTTTGCTCCAAATGGGAATAACGGCCAGCGCTATTTATGGCGAGGGCTCAAAATGCTTGTCACATATGGCAACAAAGATTCCTACTGAACAAGAGGTCGATGAAAAAGCAAATTTTACACCATAAAGAAATCTGGCCAGTTGGCGCGGTTAGGTTTAAAAATATCAAGATATTGGTACAAAGATCCATCTTGGTTTGACAGCCTAGACAAAGAAACACAGACAAATTTGTTAGCTGATTACATTTTAGATCATGAGACACAAAAACAAGAAGAGCAACGCAAATCACGGTATAATAGACATATCGCGATGAAGCTGAAATCTAGGATTGAAAATGGCTAATATTTTTTATAAATACGGAAATGCAGCGATAGACGTATCTGATGATTTGTCAGGTTTGATAAATTCATTATTGGATGCAAATCCTGAGATAAAAAAAACATTTACAAAAACAGTTGATCAAATATATACAAACGCATATCGCGAATGGCCGGTACGAGTGACACCGGGCAAATCCGCAGAAATGAAAAAAGAGCAAACAAGATTTGCAATACAAAAAACCGGCAACAAAAACGCAAACGATGCACATGAGATTGTTGAATGGATGGATGCATTGGGCAAATTCCAAGCAGATCCGCCAAAGATTAGCCCATTAAGCCAAGATTCAAAAAACAAACTACAGCGAGGAATCATGATTGAAAATAATGATCTTGTCGCATTTGTTAGAAATACGGCCGGTTATGCATGGGCAATTAAAACCGGTGAATTTACCATGAATAATTTGGCATACGGCACACACACAAGCACAGTTTTATTATGGAATCCACTAAAAAAAGCGGCAAATCAAATTATTGATGTGCTGGCAGACGATTTAATTAACAATGCACGGAATAAATAATGGCTGATATCAATAAAAGCATCGAAGTAAGCATTAGGGCCAACATAAAGCAGTTACAAAGCGCATTAATGCAAATTCCAGAGATGACAAAAAAAGAAGCTCAGGCAATGACAAGAGC
>CAACVD010000737.1_pt2 | contig 13002 bp, 10 predicted proteins | sample 2381771 | NCBI WGS metagenome assembly CAACVD01 (sample SAMEA5211965, study PRJEB30684) | marine metagenome | biome: Marine; feature: Epipelagic; material: Water | collected 2015-10-15 | depth 15 m | reverse complement strand
ATTGAGGCAGTTCAAGAGATCAAACTTCTTCTGGCGAAAAACCAAGTGCAATGAAGCCACTGAAGAAAGTCCCTAAAGACAAAGAGAAAAGCTTAGGCAAGCTACCTACTGAAGCTAGGAACCGAATGGGTTACATGAAGGAGGGTGGTAAGCTAAACGTATCAAAGAAGAAAGTCGGTATTGATCCACCAAAAGGATATCACTGGATGGAAGAGTCTGGTAGATACTACCTGATGGAAGGGGATTATAAGCCGCACCCCGGAGCCGTTAAGAAGGCTCAGTTCAAACTTGTAACTCACAAATAACTTTTTCAATAGTGAAACCCGTATACAAACACGGCGCTAAAACTAAAGCGCGTAAATACAGAGAAGGCGGTCGTGGACCGAATCCCGATCCACAAGAGGCAACTGCTGAGGCAAACCGTCCAAATGTTCCTGCCGCAGAGCGTCCATCAAGACCTGCAACGCAGAGTACTTCTCCATCTTCAAATCGCTCCAGCTACGCAGATGCTAAGAAAAAAGATCCAAAACTGGACTCTTACATCAAAGCACGTAAGCAATTTAAAAAGGGCTCTAACGAATATAATAAGTATCAGAACCTGATTAATAAGGCTTACGGTGTAAGTAAAAGACGACCCGTAAAGAATGATGGAAAGATAGAGCCTAAAAAAGCAGCTCCGATTCCAACAAAAAAACCTGAGTTGGCTACACGCACAAAGCCTGCTGCTAGTAAGCCTGCCGCCAAAAAACCTGTCGCTAGGAAAACTACCTCTGGTGGTTCAGGTATGGGCTCTGTTAACCAAAAGAAGATGAGCGACATTATCGCAGAGACTAAAGGCACTTCTGCAAGCGCTCCATCTAGAAACAAAAGACAGCAGCGTAGAGATGCTCGTAAGTCGGATCGTAATTCCGTACAGAGCTTCAGAAAGACTATGCGTAAGGCTCGAAGAGGATAATACGAAGCTGAGTAATGTCTAAAAAGACTGCTAAGAAGTCTAACCCAGCTCTTTGGAAAAGAATTGTTGCCAGAGTAAAAGCTGGCAGTCAAGGAGGTAAGCCGGGGCAGTGGTCTGCGCGTAAAGCGCAGATCGCTACCCAGCGCTACAAAAAAGCTGGCGGCAGGTACAAGGGGAAGAAATCCTCTAGCAACAGCCTGTCTAAATGGACTAAGCAGAAGTGGAGGACTAAATCCGGCAAACCATCCTCAAAGACTGGTGAAAGATATCTACCTGAAGAGGCTATCAAGAATCTGTCTAGTAAGGAGTATTCTGAAACCTCAAGGGCTAAACGAGAAGGAACGAAGAAGGGCAAGCAGTTTGTGCGCCAGCCTAGGTCTATCGCCAAGAAGGTCAAGAAATACAGAAAGTAGAAAAACTTATATTTGCATAAAAGAATAACTAATGGCACTTTCAGCTACACCACAAGTAACAGCGAGCTTGACACTCAACAGCCCAAATCTGTTGAATGACGCTTTGTCGCTGTCGGTTACCAGCAAGCTGTACAAGGCTGGAACCTCTGAGTCTCTTAATGAGACAAGCGGTTTAGCTCGTACCACTTATGGCACCGTTACCAATGAACCCTTTTACGCCGCAGCGGATTATACATCCAGCCCTATGGCTGCGAAGCTGTATGTTAAAAATACCTCAACCGTAAATACAGACTACCTAGAGATTACTATCGGATCTGGGAACGTAGTTATTGGAAGGCTGTACGGTGGTGACTTCGCCTTTATTCCTTGGATGGGAAGTCACGATATTGACATCAACACAAGCACTTCGCTTACTGTTGAGAGCATGCTCATTCACGAAAGCTGATCCTAGATCGCTTTCATTTCAATACATAAAATTTAATTCATGGAAAATAACGAGCAACCGATTCAGGAACAACAATCAGATCAAGACTCTAATTGGTCTATAGCCTCGGAAGAGGAGATTAAGGGTATGATTTCAGAACAACAGGTTGAACAGCCTGAAGTCACTGAGCAACCCGAAGAGCCTGTAGCTGAACCTGAATACAACGAAGCCCCCGATCAGTTCGACCAAACTGCTTTTGGGGCAACTACTGATGACTACGTACCTCAAAACGATGAGGGCTACGAAGATCAAGATATCGAGAGTGCGGTCATGGATTACCTGAGCGAAAGGCTGGGTTATCAAATTGACAATCTCGATGACTTTAGTAATAGAGATGGGTCGTCTGAGATCGACGAACGAATAGAAGCGATTGCAAATTTCGTTAGCGAGACAGGACGCAACCCAGAAGATTGGTTCTACTATCAACGCCTCGATCCGTCCGAAATGGACGACATGACTGCAATTCAAGTGCAGATGGCATCAGATTATCCGAACCTGTCACAAGAGGAGCTAACGCTTCTCATGTCTTCTAAGTATAAGCTCGACCCAAACGAGCACTCTGAAGAGGAGTTAAGACTCTCGCAACTTCAACTTAAACTTGATGCGCAGTCAGCGAGAGCTGATATTGAAGAGCTGAGAGAATCCTACAGAGCTCCAGAGGGACAGCAGTACGTAGAGGAAGATCTGTTTGATGATGATTGGATTGACGCTATGGAAGTTAGCACTGAAGGTCTTGACGGTATCGAGTTTGATCTCGGTAACGGTCAAGCTTTTGCTTTCGGAATTGGCAATCAATACAAGAATTATCTCGCAGACAAAAATGTTCGCCTTGACGAATACTTCGATCCTTATGTACGCGAGGACGGGAGTTGGGACTATGACAAGCTCAACATGCACCAAACTGTAATTGACAATATCGATACGATCGTTAAGTCAGTTTATCAGCAAGGTATGAGTGATGGGCAACGTGGTATTGTTAATCAAGCCGCCAACGTCAGAGTCGGAACTCCAAATCAAGGAGGCGTACCTGAAACAAACTCTATTTCGCAACAACTCCGTGACGCTTTGTCTGGAGGAGATAAAATGCGAACAATCTTTTAAAAACTAAGAAATGTCAATTTCTGCTGCACAAGGTGGATCTGAACTGGCGGCTGTCCTGCGGTCAACTCCAGAAAGATACACCACGCTCGATCAACTGCTCGAGTTCAACAAGATCGACAACCGCGATCTGCTTATTGAAACCTACGGTGATCAAGGTATCACTGGCTTCCTGCAAATGGTAGGCGCTGTACGTAGCGCTGGTACTGCTGATCAGATTCAGTACTGGGAAGAAGGTCGTCTCCACAAGAAGCTAACCTGTAGCTCTGCTGGATTAGCTGCCGTTGGTGGTGACACCCCTGATTCTGGTACTATTTCTTTTGGTGCTCTCACTGGTGATGATGACGCTGCTTGCCGAATTAACGATGTGCTCCTCTCACCCGGAGGTCAACGTCTCGTCGTTGTTGGTACTGATGATGGCTCTGACGCAAACAACGTCATCGTTATTGCTATGGACGGCGGCGATGTTGCTGCTGAATCTGGTGCCGCTGAGTATGTTATCATTGGTAACATCTACGCTCAAGGTACTAACCAGCCTAGCAGATTCTATGACACTGAGGTTACCAAGCGTACTAACGACTTCTTCATTACCAAAGAGACCTTCGCAGTTAATGGCTCGCAAGCCACTAACATCGGTTGGATCAACACTGGTAATGGCGACTACCGCTGGTACGTTAAAGGTGAGATGGATGCTCGTAAGCGCTTCCTGAACCAACGTGAAATGATGATGATGCTGTCTGAGGGTGTAAGCACTACTAACACTAACCTCAACCTGTCTGGAGCGTCTAACGCTACTGCGGGATTGGGCAACATCACTGGTTCTGAAGGTTACTTCTCAGCTATTGAGAATCGTGGTATTACTGCTACTGGTACTTTTGTTGGTCAGACTTCACCTGCAACAACTGCACTCAGCGAGTTCGATGAAATCCTGCTCTTGCTGGATGCTCAAGGCGCTCCTTCTGAGTACGCTATGTATGTTGATCTTACCACTTCACTTAACATCGACGACATGTTGGCTAACGGTATTGCTACTGCTACTACCGCAGGTCTCTCTGGTCAGTTTGGTGCATTCAACAACGATAATGACATGGCTGTACAACTCGGTTTCAAATCGTTCACTCGTGGTGGTTACACCTTCCACAAGCACGATTGGAGACTGTTGAACGACCCAACTCTCTTGGGTGCTGCTGGTCACAACTTCGCTGGTGTTATGTGTCCAATGTCTAAGGTTGCTGATGCTAAGACTGGTAAGAAGTCTTACGCTCTGGAAATGAACTTCAAGGAAGCCAACGGCTACTCTCGTGACGTAGAGCACTGGGTAGAAGGCGGCGGTGTCCTCGGGTTCGCTACCAACGACCAAGATGTGGCTAAGTTCCACTATCGTTCTGAAGCTTGCTTGGTGACTCGTGCTGCTAACCAGCACGTATTGCTCAAGTCTGCATAATAGACTAGGGGGGAGGAAAATGATCCTTCCCCCTTTCTTTCTTTTTAATTCTATTCAATTATGTCTACTACAACTCAAACTCCTAAGCGAGGTCGTCCCGCTGGATCGACTAATAAAAAGCCAGCAACCCCAAAGCAGTCTTCCTCTGCGGGTGTAACTATTAAAAGGGAGATCCCTACTGAAGTTACTCTGGAATACAAGTCTCTGGTATCTAGTGGAGCTACTTGGCTTATTCAGCAAAAAGGCATCACCGTCCACGACAAAGGGACTGACTCCATTCGAGAGATTAGATATTGTCCGAATGAGAACTCAGTCTTCCGAGACGAACAGTCGGACCTTTCAGTAAGAAAGTCTATCGTATTTAACGAGGGTAGAATCTTCGTTCGACCAGATCAACCGAACCTGCGCAGCTACTTAAATGCGCATCCCGGCAACAAAGCAAATGGCGGGAAGATGTTCTACTTGGTGGATCAGAAAAAGAACTCCAAAGAAAAGCTTGACAAAGAGTTCCTGCTTGCCGAAGCTATCAACATGATTCGCACTAAGGAACTGAATGAACTGCTTTCGGTTGCCGTATCATACGGCATCAACATTGATCGAGCTGTTGATGAGATCAAGCATGACCTTATGATTGCTGCTAAGAAGTCTCCGCAAAAGTTCATCGAGGCATTTGACAGCCCAACCGTAAAGATGAAAACCAAACTGACTCTGGCGAAAAAATACCAGATCATCAAGTTTGATAAGGAAGGAATGAAGTGGTTCGACAGCAACAAGCTGATTGTATCAGTTCCTGTAGGTAAAGAACCAATCGAGGTTGGTGTGAGATACCTGCTTACTGAAGCCGCAACGTCTGTTGTAGAGGAGATTGACCGCCAACTTCCCTAGACTAACGACTATCCGTGAGAGAGCCGCCTCCAAAGGGCGGCTTTTTCTTTTCGTATATTTGCCTCATGGCTAGTATAAACGCAGTTTATAGCACACTAAAAAACCTAGTGAACAAGGATCAGAAGGGCTTTGTCACTCCTGCGGTATTTAACAGCTTTGCTGGTCTTGCTCAGACTAACATTTACAACAGGCTCTTTGATGATTTGAATAACACTAGAAAGCTTCGTCGTCAGGCATTCGATGCTGAGCGCGACAAGTCTCTAGAGAAAAGAATCAAAGAGGATCTATCGGTGTTTGCTAAGAACGCTACTATTGAAAGAGAGGCTGGTTTCTTTGCTAAGCCCAGCAACTTCTCTCGCGCTATCAGCGCCACAACATTCGGAAGTATTGTCTTGGGGCAGAGCACAAGAACCCCTATCGAGATGCTTTACGACGAAGAAAAGATTGAAAGAATCTTGCGAAGCAATCTGCACACTCCCACTGAGGACTACCCTATTGCTTTGATGTCGGACGATATCGAGGTGTACCCTCAGTCGATCAACAGGATTCAACTTAGATACTATAAAAACCCTCAGAGCAAAAGAGCATCTGATGGTGAGCTATCTGCCAACTCCCCTTCATACGGGTATCAGGCATTCGGAACTACGGATGTATTCGATTCCCAGAACAGCTATGACTTCGAGTTGCCTGATCACTATGTAAACGATCTCGTTGTAGAGATTGCAGGCATGATCGGAGTAAACCTTAGAGACAGTCTTGTTCAGGGGTATGCTGGCATGGCGGCTAACAGATAACCATTATGGCTAGAAACTACGTACAGTTGAGCCAGTTGCTCGACGACTTCATTGTATCAATTGCTTCAGGGGACTACGCAAACAATGCTGCTGATAATCAAATCAGAGGTATTGCGCTGCGAGGAATCAGAGAGATGGGGTTCGACCTATCTAAACGTATCCGATCTCTGAAGCTGAGTGTCGGCAGCAACAATACTGCAACTTTGCCTGACGACTATGTTGATTGGAGTAAGATCGGTGTAGTGGGTGCTGATGGCTTGGTGTATGTTCTTGGCGAAAACAAGAACCTGAACTACTCTCAGAAGTACAGTACATCCAACGGGAACACTTACGACTCTGATGGGGATGGACTGCTGGACCGTGAGGACTCTAAGACCGCAACCTCAAGCGGTTCTCCTGCTCAAGACAGTGGTATCACTGACGGCATGGAGTCTTTTATTTTCCGCAACTACTTATACAACAACGACGAGGGTGGTTTGTATGGTATTGGCGGTGGTCAATACTACGGGCAGTTTAGAATCAACCTCGATCAGAACAGGGTGGAGATACAGCACAACTCAGATATCACTGAGATTGTGATGGAGTATGTTGCTGACGAAGCAAGATCGGCTGACCCTAAGATCCACATCTACCTTGAGGAGGCGCTGAGAGCGTACATCTACTACAAGTTGATTGAGAGAAAGACAGCAGTGCCTCAGATGGAAAAGACGAGGGCTCGTGCTGAGTACTACAATGAGCGCCGTAAAGCGAACTCAAGAATGAAGTCCTTCACTAAAGAAGAACTGCTTAAGACAATCAGAAAGAACTACAAGCAATCACCTAAGTTCTAATGCCAATAGATAAGATCACACCCAAGAGGCTCAATTACGACACCGAAGAGCGTAACCTTGCTGCTGGAGATATGACTGATGCTCAAAACGTCAGTCTTTCTCTTGATGGAGTTGGGTCTTACGGTACTATTAGTAATGTGCGAGGAACGGTAGCCGGAACACCTGCCACCGAAGAAGACTCTATCCCAAACGGAATTGGTCAGATAACATTAGGCCAAGTTGCTGATAATGAGAACGGGTATATATACTACGCAGTCTGGGGTGCATCAGAGACTGGAACCTCCTTTGGTGACACTCATGCGATCTATCGTTATAACACAAACACAGATCAGTATCAGAAAGTGTTTGCTGATAATTTACTGCGCTTCGATAGAGACAGCTTTGTTAAGATGGATGTGCTCAACACATCCGCAGAGAACGGACTGAATACGCTATTGTACTTCACTGACAACATCAACCCGCCAAGAAAGATCAATGTAAACAGGGCTATAAACGGAGACTATGATTTACTAGGTTCTTTTTTTGATCTGGCATTGAATACAATCAAAGCGGCACCAATATTCGCCCCCACTTTTGTTTTTGAGACTGACGCTACAATTCTGCAAAATGGATTTAAAGAATCTGTGTTTCAGTTTGCAACACAGTATGTATACAGAGATGGAGAGGAGTCTGCAATATCTCCTTATTCATCTCTGGCTGTTTCTGATCAGGCTTACTCTCAAAATATTGAGACTATCGGAGATGGCTTCGCAGATGTCCTTGACAATGTCTGTGCTGTTTCACTAAATCTAGATGAGCAATTACTTTCTACAAATGAAGTACTCAAGGTAAGGCTGCTCTATAGAGAGAAGAATTCAGGTAACTTCATTGTAGCTAAAGAGTTTAGCCCTTACGAAGACCTTCAGGAGAGTGTGTTTGGTCAACCAAACGTACCAGTATTTTCTGCTGGTAGTAAGGTCTTCCGATTCTACAATGATGGTGTGGGCAGTACTGTTGCAACCGAGGTCGTCAATAAAAAGTACGACAATGTACCTCACGAATCTGAAGGTCAGTGCATTGCAGGTGATATGCTGATGTATAGCAACTATACTGAGGGGTACGGGAACACCCCAGCAGCAGTGAGACTGAATCCGGTGTACTCAAAAGAACTTACTGGAGGAAGAACAGAGTTTCATGCAGAGCAGGCTCAGGAAATTAATGATGCGACTGGTGAGCCGATCCCGACAAGTAACTTTTTTACTCCGGGCGTTGACTTCAGATTTACCTCTAACAATCCTAGAATAACCATCGACTTCGAGGAGGCAATCCCTCAGTTTGATTGGTCGGACCCAAACTATATTGTCGAAGCGGGAACCGTAGTTGAGATAGATGTTGGGGGTAGCATTATTGATACAGTTCTTCAGAGTAATGATGGTGAGGATTTTTTGGAGTTTAAAAAGCCTCCTGCCCCTTCAGGGTCATCTAATGGTCAAGGCCCGAATCATGCCCGTGTTTCATCTATTCCGATACGTAGGCTAGATATAAGCCAAATTGTTTCAATTACAGCCTCTACTGACCTGAATCTAAACGAGTTTGTAGCAGATATTATATCTGTGATCTCTTCAGCATCTCTTAACGCAAGAGGATCTGTCGGAGGGGATGCGCCTATATTGGCTCAAACTGTTGAGCAGGGGGGCTCGGTTCAGGGGCTTTCTGCTTCATGGCATATACTTCCAGATTCTTTGGTGAGCTCTTACCTTCCTACCGCTGGAAACCTTGCCGAAGTTAGCTCTGCTCAATCGCCGCCCGGAGGTATAGACTCATCTCTCGGGTTTACTTTTGAGTATGTAGATTGGGCTCCAGTAGAGCAGAACGGTTTTGTTTATGACTTTTATCCAAAGGTTACCTCTATTGATCCAAGCGATCTAGCCTTAGTTTGGGCTACGGGGGGGAACTTAGCGCCAAACACTGGCTTTAAATCTTTAATCCATAGAAAATACATTGTATTCACATACGCTATTGAGTCCGGTCCTTACCCGTTTACCACACCTCTAATATATGCTTCGGCAAACCTTGCAGACAATCCGGCTGAATACTTAGTCCCCCTTAATGGTCAAGACTCAGCCCTTACGCAAGACAACACCGATTCACAGTCTATAGATTTTTCTGGCGGTTTGCTTAATGATGCTGGCATCACCACTAACACCGAGAATCTTTTCTGCTACATCAACTCAGCTCGGGATGGATTCAAGAGCGGGAGTTTGCACAAACTTGGGGTGGTTTACTTCGACCAATTCAACAGGTCTGGTCCTGTAAATGAGCTCGGTGGAGTTTATGTAGACTGGTACAATCACCCAGACAGGATTGAAGATGAAGAGATTTATGCTGGTCCGGCTGCGATAAATATTAGATTTGATAGCGAGCCACCAGTTTGGGCTAAGTCATATCAGATCGTATATCCGGGTAGCGCTACAATGACCAACTGGTTGCAGTATACTGTAGGTTCGGCATATCCTGCAAGAGCAGGTGATCTCGACGCGACCACTGGTGTTGATGTGTTGAGACCAGTGGACCTCCAATCTAAAAGACTGTATGTCAGCTTAGAGACCTTGCAGAACTATAGGTCAAAGAAGAGCACTGCAAAGGACTACTCATTCAATGTAGGTGACAAACTAAGGATTGCCTCGAACGGAGCAGATAGTGAAGGAGGAAGTCTCTCTCAGACAATTTACAATGAGCTCTCTCCAGATTACGTCTCTGCATCAGATGGGTCTGTAATTGAGTTCGAGGTTGTTGGAGTGGAGATTCTCACTAATAATGCTACCAACCCTATCGCATACAAGCTAGATGGTGGCGGTAGTGAAGTGGCTATGGGTCCAGAAGATATTGAGGATCACTTTATCGGTACGTTCTTAGTACTTGAGTCCTCAAGGATATCATCAGGTGTTACAGGTACAGACGGCTCTGTATTGAAGTACTCGGGCTTTGACTGGAACTCTGTGATCAGAGAGATTGGGGTTACAGACAATAATCCATTTACAAACCAACCTGCATACCAGTACTCAGATGGAAGCGAACCCGTCTCAAAGAACGATTGGGGCAGAGAGACTGTGGTGGAGATCTACTCACCAAAGAAAGACTTTGACTTTGAGTTCTACTATGAGATTGGTGAGACCAGACCTGTAGTCGCACCTACTGTTGTACTCGATTCGGAAGGCAATATTATAATTGGTCCAGATGGCCTTCCTCTCACAATAAATCAGCACGGCGATCCATTTAGAGTGACACAGGGGGACGTTCATTACAGACAGGTGCCATGTAACAGCGCCTACTACGCTGCACACGCTGGATACACGGATCAGACTCACGAGTACAACATTGAAGATCCGAAAGATTGGAGGTTTACTACAAGGCAGCTAGAGTGTAGAGAGCCGCTTGAAAGGTCGTCTGACACCAGCTGGAATAGAGGTAGGGCTCACGTAGTTGATGCTAAGGCGAGAAAGATCCGTCGAAGAAATAGCGTAACCTATAGTGATAAGTACATCGACGATGTGAAGGAACTGACTCTCTCATCGTTTAACGCAGCCACTTCTAACTTCTACAACTTTGAATCGGAGTACGGTGCTGCTAGATATATTGGGACTTTTGGAAACATTGGGTCCGAACTGTTTTGTGTGCAAGAGTCTAAGTTCAGCAAGTCTCCCATACAGAGAAGCATCATCACTGACGCTGCTGGAAGCTCTAACGTAGCTCTGACTAGCAATGTGCTGAGCACAAGTACATACTATAGCGGAGACTACGGGTGCAGGAATCACCCCGAGTCAGTTCTGTACAAGGATAATCAGGTGTTCTTCTTTGATAGACTTAGAATGAAGTCCTTGAGGTTTGCATCTGACAACCTTACACCCATCTCAGATAAGGGTGTAGCTACCCGCATTGAAGAAGAGGTTCTTAAGTTTAATGATGCATTTGCTCAGGACAGGGGTAAGATCGTTAGTGGGTATGATCCAGAAGACGATCAGTACTACTTGACTCTTAGACCTTCTTACAACTACTTGAGCATCCTTCAAGATGATTCCCCAGAAGACAACTTCGAAACAATCATCGAAACAGACAACTCGTACTCTCTGAGTATATGGTGGAGAATGATTGCTCCGATTGAAGATGGTAAGTTCGAGCTGATCGGAGATGTTAATAGTTTCGGAGACAATTATAGTGTCCCCGGCGCTCCATACGACTTCAACTTTAGTACGTCATTAACTGTATTCAGAGATGAAACAGGATCTTATGTAGATCTTGAGGTACACTATGGTGTCCAGAATGACCCAGACTTCGAAGGAGGGCTTTCCGATGTTACTCAATTCTGGTCTCACAAGCAGGTGCCAGTGTCTGCGGATTCTTGGAACAACACTGTTGTAGTTTTTGACACCGTGGGATCTACTTCTGAAAACGGAGTCCCTGCAATTAAGATCTACAACAACGGTGTCCTTCATAACGATATGACCACGCCCTACGATGGTGTAGGCCCAGAGTTTGGCGAGGGATACTATGACATCCAGCCAGATACTGGCTTGTCGTCTTACGGATATCCACCATTTGACGATCAGTTTTATAGATGCGGTAGAAGAATTGCTTGGCTTGGATCGTTTGGTCCTGACGACAACACCTACCCTCAAGCGCTTGGATATAATGGCCGTATTGATGACATAGGATTCTTCAGTAAGGCTTTGACTCAGGAGGAGGTGCTGACTTTGTATGAAGGGTTGGACAACTCTTTACCAGATGTAGACGGGATGGAAGCGTTCTTTCAACTGAACACCTCTGGTGTTGTGAACCTTGTCACTGACTTCTCTTCTGCCGTAGGAGACTTTACTGCTACTCCGGGTATTGGATCTGAAATCACTCCCGGTGGGGGTCACAACGGAACACCAAATCGTTCTATAAGACTGGGCAGTTTCTTTAATGCCAATGAGCCCGGAGACGCTCCCCACTACATTGATCTTCCTTCGTTGAGAGACATGATCCCGTTAGATCCGGGCGTGGTGACCAACATACCGCTAGACCCAGTGCTCAATGATGGGGTGTCTGATCCTTTAGCTGATGACGGCTCGTATGATGGGTTTACTATTTCATACGACACATCTCTGTCTGCCAACGGAATGAATGGAGTATGGACATCACGCCATACTTTCTACCCGCAGATCTATTCGAACTTCGGGAATAACATGTACAGCTCTCTGTACGTAAACAACCTTGTTGCGGATAGTCAGCCGCTCATATTTCACAAGCACACAGGTGCAAACAGGACTGTGTTCTACAGCCAGCCTGTAGCGCAGTCGTATATCGAGGTTGTGTCTAACGCCAGACCCGGTGCAGTAAATGTTTATGATGCTGTATCGTATGAGTCTGATAGGAAAGTGTTTACCGCAAGATTGTACGGAAGTGATGGATCTACAAGCGCGACCCTCGCCTCCAATAGATTTGAGGACAAAGAAGACTGCTTCTACGCTTGGGCTGGAAGGGACGCAAGTAGCAACAGTACATCTGAGTACATCGGGATTGGCACTGCTACAAGTGTGGGTCCAGAGGGTACCACTGCGTTTACTGTAAACAATGGCAATATCCCAATGCCTATTGTGGGTGGAGCTAGAGTTCGCAAGCTTAGCACTGATGGTGTATTATCAAACCCAGATGGTGGTGTTACTATAGTCAGCCACGTAGATGCTGACGGACTGATTCACGTTACAAACGATCTCAATGAGATTGAAGATGTTCTTGACCAGACAATTGTTTTAAGAACAACACCGCAAGTAGACGGTGACTCTATACGTGGTCACTATTCAAGAATTCGTTTGACTGCATCGGAGGCAGACAAGTACGAGCTTTACTATGTAAATGCCCATACTACAGATTCTCCCTTGAGTCATAAATAAACATTAAATTTGCAGATATGCCAGCCCCACTACTAGCCCCACTACTACTTCAAGGTCTCGGTGCCGCCTCAGGCGCTTTCGGACAGATGAGGGGAATCAAAGCAGAAAGAAATGCACTAAAGAATAGGCAGTCTAATCTAGACAGGAGAGCTGCCGCTTCCAGAGCTGCTGTTGAGCAAGCATATGA
>CAACVD010001107.1_pt1 | contig 13010 bp, 6 predicted proteins | sample 2381771 | NCBI WGS metagenome assembly CAACVD01 (sample SAMEA5211965, study PRJEB30684) | marine metagenome | biome: Marine; feature: Epipelagic; material: Water | collected 2015-10-15 | depth 15 m | reverse complement strand
GTATGGCTGGGGCAGATCCTGCCGACTTAGAAGAATTAAGTAGTAAATTTTTAAATCTTGCAAGTATTCAACTAGAAGAGGGACAAGTTCTTACTGAACAACTCCTTAAAGATCAACTTACTCCTGAGAAGTTTGATGCTATGCTCCCTGGAATAGAGGATAGAATGACAGCAGCCATAATCCAAGAAACAATTGAACCCACTAAAGCATTAACTGCAAATCAAACAGCTCTTCTAAAATATATGAGTGATTATACTAAGACCGCTAAAGATGAACTTGCAATAACCAATTTAGCCCGAGGATCATCAGGAAGTACTCAGGCGGGACAAGCAGCTGAAAGTGCGGATCTTGGGAATGTTAAACATAGGAAGCTTTTTGGACTTCAACTTGATGCAAAACAATCTGAATCCCTTAGAAAGGTTGATAAGACAGTATATGATATATACACTTTAGGTGGATTACTTTCTGGGGGGGAGAATCCCTATAATAAAGAAAATTATTATGATGATTTTATTCAACGTCCAGGACAATCCCCTATTAGTTTCAATGAAAACGACATTATTATAGGTGGTACTAATTTATTAAGCACAGGTGGAGGTAATGCAGGAGGAGGTACTACAAGTGGAGATGACTCCTATTTAATAGGGTTATTAGAAAGATTAATTACTGTAGTGCAAAATGGAACAACAATCCAACTAGATGGTAATAAGTTAGGTCAAGGTTTAGTATTAGGATCTTCTAGAATTGGTACTACAGTAAGATAATATATTATTAGATGGAAGAATCAAAATATATAGGTGATCTTATAAAGCAGACCCAAAACCTTAATGAATTTTCTACCGAAAGGTTAGAGGAAGAACAATCCATTAGAGATACTCTTCTTGACCAAACTAATTATTTAGGTTCTCAACTTGAATTAAAGAAAAGTCTAAAAAGATCTGTAAATTCTATATATGATATTCAATCTGATGTATTAAACCAAGAAAATCAAATCCTAGGAACTAGAGAAAGCTATCTTAAAATTCAAAAAAATATTGATAAAATAGATAGGCAGATTAATTCTTTAGAAAGAGATAAAGAATTTTTATTAAAACATGAATCTAAAGTTTCCAAAGATGTTGTTGATTCTATAAACCAACAAGTTGCAGAAGCTAAAAGAATAAAATCTAATCTTAAAGACCAAGCTGAAGTATCTTCCCAAACACGTAAAAATTTAGGAGTATCTACTTTTCAATTATTTTCTGAAATATTGGCAAATGTAGGAGGTAAAGCATCTCAAATCGCTAAACCATTTGAGGCAGCTGCTGAAGCATCCCGAAAATCAGTAGAGCCCTTAATTGAACGAAATCAAGCTATATCTAAATTTAGAGATGTAAGAAGTGAATTAGATAAAATCGCTGAAGGAAGTATTGATGCTACAGAAGATTTATCTAAAAAATTAGGATTATTAGGAAAAAATGGGGAGGTATTAACTGGAGATGCTGCTAAAGAAGCAGCTGCAAACGCATTAAAAGTAGGGGATAGTCTAGGAGATCCAATAAGCAAAGCTTCTATCCATGCTAAAGGATTAAAAGCAGGAGCAATGGCTATAGGACCTATTATAATGGCACTTTGGGGCCCTTTTGGAATTATTGCTGGTATTGCCTCTTTAGTAAAAGGAGTAGTAAATGCAATGTTTGAGGCATCTCAAATGACAGCTGATTTTTCCAACAAGTTTCTTATATCCAGGGATCTTTCTCGGAAATTATATATGGATTCTTTTGAAATTATAGACAAATATAATCAAACAGAGGCCCTAGAAGGAAGAAACATGATCTTAAGAGAGGATATGTTTAAGGGTCACGAAGCCATAAATGAATCCCTAGGTTTATCTATGAACTTTATGACAGGATTTGATGAAGCTATGTCTATGGATGTAGCTGAAGTAGGTAAATTAATGAAAACTTTTGATTTATCTGAAGAAAATGCTGGGAGAATATTCATAGATGCCCAAAAAACTGGTCAATCTGTAAAAGAATTTTCTCAAAATTTATATGGAGATCTAACTATGATGGGGGCCCGAACAGGGGTAATGATGGATTTCAATAAACTCATTACTGAAGCTGCCAATATCTCAGGTCGATTAAGACATGAAATGGGAGGAACTGTTGATAACATTGCTAAATCTTTATATAATGCTAAAGTAGCAGGTTTAAATCTAGAAGCGGCTAGTGGATCTCATACTAAATTACTTGATGTTTATGAAAGTATAAACAATGAAAGAGATTTAGAACAGATGACAGGATATGATATTGATGGAAATAGGTTGAGAGAAATTGCTATGTATGGCACCCAAAAACAACTACTTTCTGCTATAATGTCAGAAGCTTCAAAGATGGGAGGCTTTTTGAATATGACTCGAACCCAACAAGAGGCTTTTTCTAAAATGGTAGGTATATCTGCTGATGATATCATTGATATGATATATAAAAGACAGGAAATGGCCGCTATTCAAGAAGCCCATGCCAAACAAATGGCTATGTTTGAAGAAGAAAAAAATCGATTATTAGCTCTAGGTATAGATATTTCTAATGAAGAAGAATTTATGGAAAAGTATGGCATATCCGAAAGATATGCTGTATTAGTAGAATTAGGAGCCTCTGATGCAGAAATAAAGAAAAGGTTAATGACAATGGTCACTACAGCTAAAGAAGAAGAAAGTGCCGCAGAAAAATTTCAAAGAGCTATAGGAATTTTAAAAGATAAGTTTGTAAGATTTGTGGGTGATGGGGAATCGTTAGATCTAATTATAACTCGTTTAACAGATTTTATAAATAGTAAAGCCGTAAGATACTTAATGGGAACAAATGACCAAGATTTAATAAATGGTATATTAGAAGCCGATATAGACGAAAACCAAGGCAAAATAATGGCGGCGGAAATAGAAAGGGCTTTACAAAATGCAAATGAGGATCAAGAAGTATATTATGACCCTCTAACAGGTAATATAACATATATTGATAAAATAGATCCTCGTAGTCAGGAACTACGTGAGCAACTTTCATCTCTTTTAGATCCCAAAACAGGGGCTTATGCCTTAATAGATAAAATGTACTTGGGGTATGGAAAGGGATCAATATCTCCTCTTGAATCTACTGAAATAGGTAGAATACAGAATCTCTTATTTTTATTAAGTGGGTTTGAATATGGTCAAATGGGGCATCTCTCAACACAAAATGTAGACACTTCAGACCCAGGAGTCACTATAATAGGTAAAAATAAAAACCTTTTTAGGGAGATAGACGAAACCTTTGAAATGAGTAAAAATCCCTCTGAGGAATTTGCAAAAAATCGTTCAGCAGCTTTGAATGCACTTCCCCCAGAGTTAAGGGCTATGGCTCAAACCGGAGAACTACAATCTATCCTACAAGATATATTATTTCAGTATGATATGGAACTTGATCAAAAATTTATGAACGCCGGACAAGGTATTGTAGAACAGGGTTTTATAAACGTAACTGACATACAATTAGAAAATAATAAACTTACAGAAAAAGCTCTACGAACACAAATGGATCAAGAAACTCTAAATGCTGGGTTTGAATTATTAGAAAATAGAATTGTATATTCTCTAGCAGCTGAAGCCACAGGACAAGCCGAATCATTATCGGAAAATAACCAACTTATGATAGAAATGTTCCTTAAAAACTATGGTGGGTCCGATGAAGATATAAGACATATGAAGGAGATAATGAGGAGTGATAATGAAAAATTTGGGGTTGATACTAAGACTAGGTTAATATTAGATAAAGAAAATTTTAACATGCAAAAGGGAAAGATTGATTTTCAAAGATATACTGCTCAAGAATTGCAAGCAGATAAAAAACGATTAGCAACGGACGCATCAGTACATGCATTAGCAGCAGGAGCTTCTTATTTTGGAGGACCCTTAGGAGCATTAACATTAGGTGCTCCTCTAGAAGCGGCTTATGCTCAAATGAATGCGGGTTCTAATCAGGCTTCACAGTTTGAAAGTATGAATTTTTCAAATATAAAAAAAGGGTTTAAACACGCCGGAAAAGAATTTGGTAAAATGGTTAAAGGTATAGGAAAGGGAATAGGTAAACTCAATCCATTCAATGATTTTATTCAAACTCCGGGTCAAATCCCCCAAGCTTTCCAAAAAGGAGAACTTAATACTGGTGGAAATACCCCAAGTGACGATCCTATCATTCAATTATTAGAAAAACTAGTTGTATCTTTAGAACAACAACCTGATAACGTTAATTTAGATGCAAATACCATTGGGATAGGATTAGCAACTACAGCTACCAGAATAGGTACAACTGCACGTTAAGAAATAAAATTTTTGTATATTTATAACAAAATAATATTATGGGATTAATAGATAAATTAGTAAATGGTAATTCTCCTTTATCTAATCTAAATGGTGGTGAACCAACTATACCTGATTTTGCAGCGTCTAAGTTACATGATGAATACTCCATTAATAGTAATCCTACTGTACCTGGAAAACCTTCTCCTACAACTTTGGATGGTGTTATAAATGGAGGTACACCTAATGCTCCATTAGGAAATAGTTCATTCTTAACTTCATTTTCTAATGGTACTTATAGAGATAGTGCTCCTGAAGGTAGAAGTTTTTAGATGAATGGCAAGTCGATTACTAGAATTAAAGACGGATTTAAGATCCTTAAGATTTGGATTTGATAGACCTCAAGGGGACTCAAGCAATGAGCCTGCTGTTCCTTTTAACTTAAATCCTGATTTTAATAGTTCAAACCCACTCACGGGTATCGGAGGTGCCTTAAACTTTTTAAATAGCCCTGTAGGCCAAATTGTAGGTACAGTAGGGGATACCTTATTAGGGGGAGGAGGAATGATTATTCCTTCTAAAATTTCATCCCAAGTAGTAAATTCTTTAAGACTTACCCAATCTATAATGGGTAATGCTTTTAATATCTCAGGAGGTGGAGGTGGATTTGATTTTAATTCCATAACATCTACTCTTAATTTATTCAACTCAGCAGTAGGAGGAGCAGGAGGTGGGGGTTCTGATACTTCATTATTTGGTGAAGCTCCTGATAATTTCCTTGGGAAATTGGGAAAAAGATTGGGATTATTCGATAATTCAAAAGTTCATTTTAAATTATTTACCCTCACTGATATTTACGGAATCACAGGAGCCAAAGATAATGCTAGTCCTGAGGATCCAGAAAATTTTATAAGTAGAATATTTAATGGTAACTTTTCCCAACCTGGTGAAATTTCACCTGCTTTCAATAATAGGATTTTAAGTAAAGGAAAACCTGGTACCCCTAGACAGGATAATGTTAGAAAAGTTACTTCATTTTCCCCTGATTATAGAACGCAAGGTAGACATATAGGCAAATATGGAATAGACGGTCGTTATGGTAAAAGAGGTGATAGAGGAGATTATGCATTTAACTCATCAGCAGGAGCAATAGATAAAATTAATGCCATGCTTCCTTATGATAATGATGGTAGTCAATTTAAGACTAATGAAGAGATAGATGATATGGTGGACTTTAGAATTAAAGTCCTAAGTAATGATGCTGCTGGAGTACATAAAATTATTAGATTTAGAGCATTTTTAGAAGGTTTTCAAGATTCATACACTGCAAATTATAATGAACAAAAATATGTAGGTAGGGGAGATACTTACTATAATTATACGGGATTTATGCGTGAAATTGGGTTTGGTTTTAAAGTAGTTGCTTTATCCCAAGCTGAGTTAATACCCATGTATAAAAAACTAAATTACCTAGCTAGTGTTATGATGCCTGATTATAATAGAGCAGGGTTTATGAGAGGTAATATGGTTAAATTAACTGTAGGAGATTATATTAAAGATTTACCTGGGTTTATAGGTGGTTTTACTTATGCATTTAATGATACTGCTCCATTTGAGATTGGTATTGATGGTAGAGGAGAAAGAAATACAGATATCCCTCAAGTCCCTCATATGATTGATGTTCAATCATTTACTTTCAAACCAGTTCATAATTTTGTTGCTCAAAGAAATGCAGGAGTTAGTGGGGATGATATTAGAAAATATATTTCTTTAACTGATAAAGCTTACAGTACAACCCCAAATATCAAAGTTCCATCTGCAGTTTCTCCATCAGAAAATGAAACTAATAACAATAATGGTGAAACATCAACTACAGAAGTTCAATCCTCGGATCAACAACTTGATGAAGCTGCTGAGAATGTTACAGATGGAGGGAACAATAACTCTGCTACTTCAACATCAACTACCGAACCCACACAATTTTTTGCAACACCTTCATTTTAAAATTAATAGGCTATGGCACGTTATTCTAAAATACCTAAATCTAGGACATCAGATTCAAAATTAAGAGATGAAGGTACGAGATTTTATAGAACTACTACCTATCCTGTGGTTCCTAACAATCCTAATGATATATTTATAGTCACAGAATTTGGGGATAGATTGGATTCATTAGCCTTTAAATTCTACAAAAATAGTTCTTTATATTGGATTATATATAGTGCAAATCCCGATATACTTCGAGCGGATCAATTATATTTACCCGCAGGAGTTCAAATAAGAATACCTGTAGATATTCAAACGGTTTTGTCCGTATTTGATAATCTTAATAAAGGAAGAAACAGATAAAAATATAAAAGTTATGGCAGCTAAATTTACAACAGGTTCTCCACCTTTACCCTATGTAAAAGATCAAATAGAATTTAGACAAGATATTCTAGGAAGAAGATTAGGGGGAAATGAAGGTAAAACTATTTTAAATTTATTAAATAATAGATCTGTATTTGCCCGCATTTCTTCAGCAATTTCAATTGATTCTTTAATAGAGATTAATGATGCGATTGAAACAGCTAGGGCTGATGGAAATAACAATAGAGCATTTGCCTACGAATCTCAAAGAAGTCAATATGCAGCCGCAAGACTTGCAAATGCAGGTTTTACTGAAGAATTTATTACTCAGAATGAAGGGAGGGAATTAGCCCGAAACTTTATTATTCAAGGAACTGTTTTAAAAAGACCATTTGAAGATGTTAAGAATGATCAAGGGGGAGTTATAGAAACTAAAGTTAAGGGAGATAATCCTTTAATTGGAGGTGTGGATATTTCATCTCCTTTTCAAGGACATTATGGATGGGGCTCAGTGGGAACTGGAGAGAATAATACAAACTTTCAAAGATTTGGTTCGGGGTTTGGATATTCTCCTATACCTGGAATAACATCACTTACGGTTAAACATTTGAATAAGGGAGCTGTAGTTGAAGCTGCTGTGAATGTTAAACTTTATAATAAACAACAATTTCAATTATTTGATTTACTTTATCTAAGACCAGGATATTCGATATTAATAGAATTTGGTTGGACTAAATATGGATATCGTGAATCTAGTGGATTAAATGAAATTAAGGTTGAAAATGCTGATTTTAACACTCCTGCCTTTAACCATTTTTTTAGTGATAATGTTAATAAAGAGACTCTCTATCAAGATATAGAAAGTCATAGAGCTACTACCCATGGTAATTATGATGGGGTTTTTGGGTTAATATCTAATTTTGATTGGACCTTTAATGAAGACGGAACGTATGATTGTACTATTAAAGTATTTGGATATGGATCTGTTATAGATGGTTTAGTGATAAATTCCCAAAGTGGGGGTAAACTTAATTTAGTTACATCAACCACATATGTAGAAACTACAGTCACGAGTGATGAGGATACTGAAGGAGAAACTGATGGAGGAGAAACTACTGAAGTAGAAACTACACTTGAGGAACAAAGAAGTGACTACACAATAGAATCAGCAGATAAATCTGCATTAGGAGCTGAGCTTTATAATATAGTTACCCAGCAGGGAGGTAGTAATTTTTATCAACAAAATAATCTAAATGTTACATTTAAAAATTATTATTTAACAGATTTTAAAACCAAAGAAGGTGAAAGATTTAACTTATATTTTCCTAATGGGTTAGTATCTATAAGTGTTAGTAAGCGAACTATTAAAGAAGGAGAAACTGATGATAATATAACAAACCCCGTTTCTTATATGTTATTTGGGGCTTTTTTAGCATTATTGCAATCAAGATACTTATTATATTCCCATAAAAAAACTACTAATAACGATGATCCCACAAACGCTGGTAATGAGGATCAACCTATCCCTATTACTAGTTTTGATTTTAATTTTGTAAATAGAGATCCTGGTGATGGTGTTCCCCTTCCTATAAAACACTTAAAAAAAGAACTTACAGTAGCTGGAGAAGAACCAAAGGTAAACACTGAAGAAAAAAATAATATACTCTACTATGAGGACGGGTTAAACAATGATCTTAATTTTATGCTAACTGCCCCAGGTGTATTTTCTGCAGACCCCACAGTATGCTTTACAACACACGCTAATTTTACAAATGAAGTAGCAGAACTAGGGATGGATGCCGAAACTACTTCAATTAATGATGAATTTTCTGGAGTAAGAAAGGACAAGAGTAAGAGGGTAGAAGTAAAAAATGCTCGTGGTGAGATAGAAAAAGTATATGTTTGGGATAAAATATATAATAGAAGACCTTTTGCAGTTGATTCCCCCTCTTTTTTTAAAGACGATGGTAACGGTAACTTAATACCTGTTGAAGTAGGTGATAGAATTCAATCTGATTCCACAACAGCAGTAGGATATCGGTCTTTTTTAGCCCGAATTAGTAATATTTATGTTAACATTAATCTTTTATCAAGACTAGCAGGCCAAGCTAGTGCAGGTCAGAGTTTAGATTTAGGTAGTTTTATGAATAGCTTATTACAAGAGATTCAAGGTGCCTATGGTAGTATTAATTCTTTAAGAACTGAAGTTACTCAAGATGGAATTGTTAGAATTAGAGATTTAGTTCCAACAATTGACCATGAAACTGTAACAGTTAATGACCCTCTTGTTCCTACAGTTAATGTATATGGTATAGAAGGCATTAATAATAATCAATTAAGAAACCAAGCTTTATTATTAGGAGCTGATTCAAACAATCTTGCTAACTTAGCAGATGTTGCCCAAGGTGGAAGTTTTGTTAAAAAGTTTAACATAAATGGAAATGTTCCTAAAGATCTAATGAATGCTATTATAATTGGTGCTACTGCTGAAGGAAATAGCATTACTGCAAATGCTACAGGACTATCAGGATATAATAGAGGATTAACAGATTTTGTTAAACAAAATGTTAGATCTGAATTAGAAGATCAGGTAAGTTCTGATAAGGTTTTAGCTGACATGTGGAACAACAAAGTAAAAACACCTTATAATAAAGCTTATAGTTATTGGGAATGGACATCAGAAAATCTTAATAAGATGAAAGAATCTGCAAAAACTTTTTTTCCATTATTATTAGGAACTTATTCCAATAAAGGTTTAGTTAACGCTGATTTTTTACCCTTTGATATGTCTATGGAACTGGATGGACTAGGAGGTTTTCAAGTTTTTAATTCTGTTAGGGTTAAAGAAACTATATTACCTGTAAGTTACCAAGATAAAGGAACCCGCTTAATGTTAAGTGGTATAGACCAAGCTGTTGACGAATCTGGATGGAAAACCACCTTAAGTTGTTTATCATATTCCAGTCCTGAATTGCAACTAGGTACTTCATTTCAAAGTCAAGCTCTTTCCCTTAATGAAATTAAAGAACTTTATCATAGAAGTATAACAACTTATTACTCTGACTATAACGATGTCACAGATACATCAGCATGCCCAGGAAAAAAGCATGTAGATGTTAAACTTCCTTCTTCTGTAAATAATGAACGAAGACTTAATTATGTAGACTTTTTTAGGGGTTTAAGATTTTTTGGAATAGAAAATAGTTTATGGTATAAGGCCTATGCTGAAAATATTAAAAAAGAATGTAGTGGAGATTACAAAGATGAAGTATCTGTAAGATCTGTAACTGATTTTAATTATGGCACTCAATATCAATGGTATGAAGAACATTTTACTCCTATATATGGACCTAGGGGGGTATTAGCAAGAAGGAATCCAGCATTGGATACGGAGGATTTAAAACGACAAGAACATGAAAGATTTATAGCAAAAACTAAAGAATATTTTGTAAATAAGGGTAAGCTTGCTGCAAATATATATTTCTTTAATTACATATATGGTCCAAGAAATGATTCAAGAGTGACTCCGGAATTCCATGCAGTTGATGATAACTTATTAGATCCGGAATTAGGTGGGTGGAAATGGAGAGGAAGAGGGTTAATTCAATCAACAGGTCCTGATCCATATAAACTTTGTGATAAAATATTAACTGCAAGAGGAGTAACAGATGACCCAAAATTTGTTCAAAAGAATCCAGAAATTCTTCATTTACTTCCAGGAGAAGAAAGCATTGACACTCTAGGATATGATCCATTTCCTAATTTGGGAGGAATCACTTTTGATAATGCTGAAATGGATAATTTTAAACTTATAAGATCAATATGTGGAGTAATAGCTCCCCTTCAAAAGGTTTGCAGTTGGGTTTATAAAGATGGGGGCCATTTTGAACGAACAGGTTTTATTAAAGACGAAATCTTAGAACAGATGAACTGTATAGATACTTTAGAATATGTTCAAATGGCAGCTATGAAAAGTGTTATTGGAGATTTAAGATCAGAAGAAATGTGGTATAAATGGGGTGATAGACATGGTGATAATAGGAAACTCCCTGGAGTAAGAGTAATGGAATCTCAAGTGAATACAGAATTATTCTCATAATATAAAAATAATAAATGTATCTTCCAAAAAACAAAATAATCCCTAATCTTTACACCAGTGGTGGGGAATACCAGCTAGATGGAAAAGAATATGTAGGAAACTATTTTAAAACTACTTTTGATACATATTATACTGGAAAATCTCCAGTTCCTTTTAAAGGTGGGAATCAGAGGATATATCCCATAAACCCTGATACAAGTTTAAATTATCCTAACCCTGATTACCCTATAGCTTTATCTGAAAATACCTCAGATATAGTAAGGCGTGATTCTTTAATAGATTTAAATGAAAAACTTGGGGGATTTGCAAATAGAGCATATCCTTTAAACCCACTTGATCCTTTATATTCTCTTGAAGTAAATGACTATAATTATCTTGTATATAATGGGAATAAAGATATAGTAAGAGCTGTTCCTATCTCTACAACTACTTTTCCAAACCCCTCAGATTATGAAAAAGGATATTTTTCAAGATATTTTTGTGTAAAATCAAATGAATCTAAATTTTACGAAATACAAAAACAAACTTATGATGACATAATATCCAAAAAAGAAATGTGGAGTGATGGAATGTATATAGCTTTTAGAGTTTTATGGTACTTAAAGGGTGATATGGAAAAAACCTTTAATTTAAATAAAAATTTAATTTCTCAATCTCAAAATAGGTTAAAAAAAATAGGATTAGATAAATTTATTAAACTAAACTATTTACAGTTTTTTAGATTGCATCCCGGGGTTAATTTAATTAATCCTAAAAATAATATTAGGAATTATCTAAATAATGAATCAATTCCTACTAACCTTCCTCTTGCATATCAATATGGAAATGTTATTCCAACCCAAGTAAATCCAAATGTTCCTGCCAAACAAAATTGTAGTAATTGCATATTTAATAAGACTAATTTTTGTACTAAGTGGAAAGCTAATATAAAACATAATTATTGGTGTGCAGCTTATAAGGGTAAATATGGTGAAGGTAGAGTATTAGGGGAAGTTCAAGACGTACCTTCACCATCATCTCCTTCATCTCCCCAACCTTCTTATACTCCCCCTTCATCTACCCCAACCCAAGGTGGTGGAGGATATTCTGGAGGTGGTGGAGGAGGTGGATACTAGAAAAATATTTAGTATATTTACTAGATGTTCTGGTTAATAGAAACTAAAAATCAATTAGATAGGTTTTTTACTAAAGATTTAAGTAAGGTTTTTATTGAGATTATCCCTTTTAGTTTCAATACACATCCTGCAGATCATAACCCTATCTCTTTAGTTTATATAAAACCTCTAGATTCTAAAGGTCATATTATAGCTATTAACCATAATGAAACGTTAAGGGGTTTAAATTTAGAATGGTTAGATAAATGTGGAACTATTTATGTGAGAGATAAAAAGGAATTTCTACACTATTGCTATCATTCTAATATAGTAGATTTAACCCTAAATAAACCCAATTACCAAAAACCTTTTACACCATCCCATAATTATTTTTATTCTAAACATCCTAATAAAGAAAATTTAAACACAATAATCCCAGTTACTAAACACTATGAGTATTGTGAAAATTTATTTAACGAATTAAAATCTGAAATTGATGTACCAATCAACGACTTTTACAACAACAGATCTACAGTGGTATTCTACGCTCTCGAGACCAGTGGAATTCATATTAATGCAGAAAAATTCTCAAATCAATTCTACCCAACCAATAGAGAATACGTCTACCCTTCCTACAACTTTAAAACAATTACTACAAGACCTTCAAATAAATTTAGAGGAGTAAATTATTCTGCTTTATCTAAAAAAGATGATTCTAGAACACCTTTTATTCCTAGAAATGATGTGTTTGTAGAAATGGATATCTCAGCATATCATCCTACATTATTAGCTAAACTAATAGATTATAAATTTGATGATGGGGATATTCACAAATCATTTTCAAAAATGTATGGGGTAGAGTATAAGGAGGCAAAACAATTAACATTTAAAATGTTATACAGTGGCAATTTTGGTAAATACTCTAATTTAGAATTTTTCTCTAAAGCCCAAGATTTCACTAATATTTTATGGGAAGATTTTAATACCCAAGGTTATATAGAATGCCCTATTTCAAAATATAAATTTAGAAAAGATACTTTAGATAACATGACTCCATCTAAGCTGTTAAATTATTTATTACAGAATTTGGAGACCTCAAATAATGTTATTATCTTATGTAAGATGTTTAAGTTACTCAAAGGGTATAATACAA
>CAACVD010001106.1_pt1 | contig 13014 bp, 10 predicted proteins | sample 2381771 | NCBI WGS metagenome assembly CAACVD01 (sample SAMEA5211965, study PRJEB30684) | marine metagenome | biome: Marine; feature: Epipelagic; material: Water | collected 2015-10-15 | depth 15 m | reverse complement strand
AGATAACACAGGAAACTGTGCCTGTAGAAACAACGACTACAGAAACAGTACAACCCACAGCAACACCAACTCCAGTTGCAAAAGCAGATACTCCTGCACCACAAACCTCTTGGAAAGATTCTATTAGTGAAGAGTACAGAGCTGATCCTAATATAGAAAAATTTACTGAGATAGATGCGTTAGCAAAAAGTTATATCAACGCAACTAAAATGATTGGTCAAGATAAAGTTGTTATACCAAATAATAATTCAACAGACGATCAATGGAATGAAGTTTACTCTAAACTTGGTAGACCAGAATCTGCTGATAAATATTCTTTAGATGTAAAATCTGAAGTAGTTAGTTTAGATGAAAATGCAATTAAATCTTTTGCTGAACAATCTCACAAACTAGGTTTAAACAATAAACAAGCTCAAGGTATTTTAGAGTTTTATAAAAATAATATGGAAGGTACTGCACAACAATCAAAGATTGATACTGAAACTGCACAAGCTCAAGCTGAACAACAGTTAAGGCAAGAGTGGGGTAGAGACTTTGAAGGTAAAGTTAAACAAGCTGGTGCATTAGCAAAAGCTAATATTAATCCAGAAGTTTTAGATATGACTTTATCAAATGGTACTAGAGTTGGAGATCATCCAGAAATCATAAAAGGTTTTGCAAAGATAGCAAACATGATGTCAGAGGATAAAATTCTTGGTACTGAAAGTGAAAATACAAATACTACTAAAGATATTGAATCTGAAATTGCAGCATTATCTAATGATAAGAATGGTCCATACTGGAACAGAATGCACCCAGATCATGATAAGGTAGTACAACAAGTTTATACTTTAAGAGAGATGTTAAATGCCAAATGATAATAATCATCTTAATGATAAAGAAATTCGCTTAGAAATATTGCGGTTGATAAAGGAAGCAGGTTCTGAACAACAGAAAAATAATCCCTTGCCAACCGCAGACATTTATTATAAGTGGATTAATAGTAAGACAATTCGCAAGAACCTTACAGACAAGAAGGAAAGACTCTAGTCTAACAGACTTTAAATGCAAGAGATGCCTACCTATTGGTGGAGAACCTTTCTGATTTTTTAAATCAACTATAATATGGAGACAAAAATATGTCATCACAAATAACTACAGCTTTTGTACAGCAGTATTCTGCTAACATACAAATGCTATCTCAACAAATGGGATCGTTATTAAGAGACAAAGTCAGAGTTGAAAGCGTTGTTGGAAAAAATGCTTTCTTCGATCAAGTTGGTTCAGTAACTGCAGTTTTAAAAACTAGCAGACATTCGGACACTCCTCAAATAGATACACCTCATTCAAGAAGAAGAGTATCTCTTGCGGATTACGAATTTGCTGATCTTATTGATCAACAAGACAAAGTAAGACTCTTAATTGATCCTACTTCATCTTATGCTCAAGCCGCTGCTATGGCAATGGGAAGAGCAATGGATGATGTGATTATTGCAGCTGCAACTGGTACTGCCTTTACAGGTGAAACTGGTGCAACTTCAACTGCTGCTCAAACTGCAATCGCTGCAGGTGGAGCTGGTTTAACTATTGCGAAATTAAGAACTGCTAAGCAGACTTTTGATCTAGCAAGTGTTGATCCTTCAATCCCAAGACACATTATCGTGGGACCAGAGCAAATCACAAACCTTTTATCAACAACTGAAGTAACAAGTTCAGATTTCAATACTGTAAAAGCATTAGTACAGGGTGAAATCGACTCGTTCCTTGGGTTTAAATTTACTGTATCAAACAGACTTGCAAAATCTGGTAATGACAGAACTTGCATAGCTTTCGCACAGGATGGAATCACTCTTGCGATTGGTAAAGACGTATCAGCTAGAATAGACGAAAGAGCAGACAAATCTTACGCTACTCAAGTTTACTACTGCCAATCAATCGGTGCTACTAGAATGGAAGAAGCTAAAGTTCTTGGTATAGTATGTCAAGAAGCATAATAGGAGGATATTAATATGGCTACAGTTTATTCGATACAAAAGACTAAATGGGATCAGAACGTACCTTCCGAAAAGATAGACACTACTGAACTAAGTGGTAGAGTAAGAGTTGCTCATGCAGAGTATGAAGCATCTTCTCTAGCATCTGGTGATGTGATTCAAATGTTTAATTTACCAAATGGTTCAAGAATCATTTCTGGTAGATTAGCACATGACGCATTAGGTAGTTCAACTACTTTGTCAGTTGGTTACGCTGCTCACAATAATGCCGCTGGTACTGCTGTAAGTGCTGCCGCTGCTGCTTATAAAGCTGCTGCTGCTTCTACTTCTGCAACTGCAGTTAACGCTGCAAATACTATTGCATTAGGTGAAAACTCACTTGTAGACGCTGATAAGGATGGACTTCCTGTTTCAGTAACTATGGGTGGTGCTGCAGGTACTGGTACTATTCAATTAACTATGATGTACGTTGTAGATTAATTACTAAATATTGGGTGGGGGAGTAATCCCCCATCTTTTTATGAAACAGATTAAAGATTTAAAAACAATATTACATTTAAGGAAGGGTAACTATGTTTACCGATATGTATTGGTAGACAGGTTTAAAAATACAGGTAAAGTGCATCATGGTTTTGATGCAAAACTTGAAAGAACTGAACATGAGATTTGGGGATTAGAAAAAGATAGACAGATAAGACGAAAATATATATTAAGGAAATAGTATGGCATCAGTAGTAGACATTTGTAATGGAGCATTAAATCAACTTGGTGCTACAACTATACTTTCACTTACAGAAGATTCAAAAAACGCTAGACTTTGTAATTCAAGATACACTCAAGTAAGAGATGCAGTATTTAGATCGCATCCTTGGAACTGCTTACAGAAAAGAGTTGAACTAGCAGCAGACACTACAGCTCCTGCATGGGGTTTTAGTTATGCTTACACATTACCATCAGATTGTTTACGACTACTTAGAATATTAGATTATGATTCTAATTACAAAGTAGAAGGTAGAAAAATATTATCTAATACATCTAGCATGAAAATATTATATGTTGCTAGAGTTACTGATCCCAATGAATATGATGAGTTGTTAAGAGAAACTTTATCTGCATCACTTGGTGCTGACATTGCTTTTGCAGTTACTTCTAATAATCAAACAGCTCAAAATATGTATCAACTATTTCAAGATAAATTAAGAGATGCTAGATTTGTAGATTCAACTGAAGGTCAAAACATAGAACAGGATCTAGGTATGACAGACGCAATAGACGCAGGTACATTTATTAACTCAAGGTACTAACCTATGGCTAGAGTTGCAGTTCAATTAACGAACTTTACAGGTGGTGAGTTATCTCCAAGATTAGATGGTAGAAATGATTTAGCAAAATATTCATCTGGTTGTGCAACCTTAGAAAACTTAGTAGTATATCCACATGGCTCGGCAGCTCGTAGACCGGGTACAAACTTTGTTGCTGAAGTAAAAGATAGCACAAAGAAAACAAGATTAATTCCTTTTGAATTTTCTACAACACAAACTTATATGTTAGAGTTTGGAGATCAGTACATAAGATTTTATAAAGACAATGGTCAAATATTATCTGGTGGTTCAGCTTATGAAATATCTACACCATACTTAGAAGCAGAACTATTTGATTTAAAATTTGCACAGAGTGCTGACGTTATGTACATCTGTCATCCCAATCATGAAGTAGAAAAATTATCAAGAACAGGTCATACATCTTGGAGTTTAACTGATGTAGATTTTACCAATGGTCCATACTTAGATACTAATATATCGACTACAACGATTACATCTTCAGCACATACAGTAGGAACTGGTAGAACTTTTACCGCTAGTGCTAATATATTTGCATCAACAGATGTTGGAAGATTAATTAGATTTAGAGATGGTTATGCAAAGGTAACAGGATTTACAAGTGCAACAGTAGTAACTGTTGAAATATTAAAAGATACAGGATCAGCTAGTTCATCTGTTGATTGGTCTTTAGGTGCGTTCTCAGATACTACAGGTCATCCTTCTTGCGTAACCTTTTTTGAACAACGATTAGTATTTGCTGCAACATTATCTCAACCACAAACAGTTTATTTTTCAAAGTCTGGTGATTACGAAAACATGGATGCAAATATTGGTGGAACGATTGCAGACGATGATGCAATTATTTATACAATCGCTTCTAACCAAGTAAATGCTATTCGTTTCATGACAGCAACAAGAACTTTAATTATTGGTACTGCAGGTGGTGAGTTTGCGGTAAGTGGAGGTGGTGCAGATAATGCTATTACTCCAACAAACATATTAATTAAAAAACAATCTAACCATGGTGCAGCTAATGTAGATGCTATAGCTGTAGGTAACGCAACATTATTTTTGCAAAGAGCTAGAAGAAAAATTAGAGAACTAGCTTACAACTTTGATGTAGATGGTTATGTAGCTCCAGACATGACAATCCTTGCTGAACACATTACTGAAGGTGGTTTAACACAAGTTGCATATCAACAAGAACCTAATCAAATTATTTATGGTACTAGAGAAGATGGAGAGTTAGTTGGATTAACTTATCAAAGAGAACAACAAGTAACTGCTTGGCACAGACATATCTTTGGTGGAAGATTTGGTATAGCAACACTAACAGTTTCTGATTATGCAAACATTGCAAATGGAACTAAATTAACTTTAACAAAATCAGATGGCACAACTGTAGACTTTACTTCTACAACAGGTACTGCTGGAACTAATGAATTTAAAACTGAAACTAATAACAATACTACAGCAACTAATTTAAAAACTGCAATCAATGCTCATGCTGATTTTACTGCAACAGTATCAAGTGCAGTAGTAACTATTACTGAAACTTCTCATGGAGCAACAGGATATTTAACTATTAAAAGTTTTGATAGCACAAGATTAACTGCAACTAGCGAAGGTAAAGCAGTAGCAGAAAGTGTAGCAGTTATTCCTACAGACGACAAAGAATATCAAACATGGGTAATTATTAAAAGAACCATCAATGGTGCAACTAAAAGATATGTTGAATATTTAAACGAACTTGATTTCGATGAAACAGATAACACATCATTTAATTTTTTAGATAGTGCATTAAGTTATAGTGGTAGTGCTGTAAGTACAATATCAGGATTAGATCACCTTGAAGGACAAACAGTTTCTGTATTAGCCAATGGTGCAACGCATCCAGATAAAACTGTAAGCTCTGGTAGTATTACATTAGATCGTTCTTCAACAAGTGTTAAAGTAGGTTTAGCTTATACATCTTTACTACAAACTATGAGATTAAATGCTGGATCGCAGAATGGTACATCACAAGGTAAGACAAAAAGAATATATGATATAACAGTTAGAATGTTTGAAACAATAGGTGTAGAAGTAGGACCTAACTTAAATGATATGGAGAGAATACCATTTAGAAGTTCTGCTGATTTAATGGATGAAGGTATACCACCATTTACAGGAGATAAAGAAGTAGAATTTAGAGGAAACTACGAGACAGATGGGTTTATTTATGTTAGACAAACTCAACCTTTACCTTTTACAATTTTATCGTTATACCCAAGGTTAGTAACAAATGATGGATAACATACTACATATAGTGCCTTATACTGCACAACATGGAAAATTTATTTTATCTCAACAAATGAACCACAAGGTATTAGAAGCAGATAGACATTACATTAATGTTGATGGTGATGCTAAAAACTTAGTACAAGATCATTTAGCATTTACTGGTATTGTTAATCACAATCCTATCTTTGCTGCAGGAATGAAAATGATTTGGGGTCAAGTTGCAGAAGGTTGGGTGATTGCAACAAGCGAGATGTGGAAACATCCTTTAAGTGTAGCTAAAGCAATTAAAAAAGATTTTGCAAGAGTTGCTAAAGAAAATAATATTACTAGAGTTCAATCTGCAATTAGAAAAGATTTTAAAGAAGGTTTAAGATTTGCAGAGTGGTTAGGTTTAGAAAAAGAAGGTTTGATGAGAAAATGGGGATTTGATGGCTCAGACCAATATATGTATGCGAGGTTATTCTAATGGGAGCAGCAGCACCTTTTGTAGGACCAGTATTAAGTGTGGCAGCAGCATCTTCTGCTAATCAAATAGGAAAATTTAATCAAAGAGTTGCTAATAGAAATGCAATTATTGCAGAGCAAGAAGCTGCGGCTCAAGCTAAATTAACACAATTTAATATACAAAAATTTAATCAAAGTTTCGAAAAATTACAATCTCAAAGTAAAGTTAGTGCATTAAAAAGTGGTGTTGAATTATCTGGTACTGCGTTAAAAATATTACAATCAAATGCTGAGGAAGCTGAACTTCAAAGAGATATTATAGAATACAATGGTAAAGTTGCTGAATCTAAAAAATTAGAAGAAGCTAATTTTGCTAGAATGTCTGGATCAATAGCAAGGATGCAAGGTAGACAACAAGCTATTGGTTATCTTTCACAAGCTGGTTCTAGTTTATTGACAATGAAACAAATGGGGATGTTTAGTTAGTAATGAGAAATTATAAATCAGAATATAAAAACTACCACTCTAAACCAAAACAAAAAAAGAATAGAGCTGGTAGAAATACTGCAAGAAGAATTATGAAAAAAAAACTTGGTAATAGTATATTAGGTAAAGACATAGATCATAAAGATAGAAACCCTAGAAACAATAGCAGAAGTAATTTAAGAGTAAGGTCTAAATCTTCTAACAGATCAAGGAACAGATAATGCCAAAGATACCTACATTTACATCTCAAGTTGCACCTACTGCTGAAGTTGGAGCTGTAAAAAGTAATATACAAATTTCACCTAAAAGCAGTTTAGCTGGAGCATTATTACCAGCAGCTAATGCAATAACACAGTTTTATGTTAAAGAAAAAGAAATATCTAATAAAGTAGAAGGTGGAGAATTAATAGCAAATGCTAATCAAGAATTATTAGAATTAAAAGAACAATCCAAATTAAAATCTACACCAGAACAAGGAGTTAATTTTTTTAATGAAGGCTATAACCAAGTAGTTGACAAGTATAAAGCAAAAGCAAATAATAATTATATTCAAAAATATTTCGAGTTAAATATTTCATCTAACAAACCATCTTATGTTAATAATATTTTAAAACAAACTAGAGCTAACATGGTTAAATCAAGAGTTAGTCAAGTAAATTCTTTAGTTGAAAATAAAATTATGAACGCAGTAGAAAGTGATAACGAATTTGATCTTTCAACTTTAGCAGAGTCTGTATTTAATGATTATCAAGGTTTAGTTAGTGATGGTTTAATTTCTGAAGCAGATTTGCAAATATATAAAGATAAATTACCTAATTTAGTTGAAGTTGCACAAGTTAGAAAAATAGCAAGAAACAATGCTTCACAAGCATTTTTAATATTATCTGATGTAAAAAATTTTACTACAATTCAAGGTGATGAAAGAAGAAAACTAATAAGTGAATTTGGTACACTTGCTAAACAACAAGCAGATGTAACAAGTGCTGTTTTAAATCAAAGTATTATTGAAAAATCAAAAGACTTTATGGAAAAATATGGAGATAAACAAAAATTTGGTTTTAGTACAGAAGAGTTAGAACAATTTAAAACTGGAGATGAAGAAACTGATAATCAAATAGTAAACTTAAATGAAAAAGTGGTTAATCAACAATTTAGTTTTGATACAAATTACAATACCAATACAGATGTAATAAATAAAATAGCATCTGGAGAAATAAAAAATACTTCAACAAAATTTTTATTAGCAGGAGAAACAGAACCTAAAAGTATTATAGAAAGAACTGGTAATAAAACTATTAATGATAAAGATTTTAAATTTTTATCAGATATTATTATAAGAAATAATAATGACACTTTTAAAAAACAAGATCAACAATTTTTAAAATATTTTGAAAATCTTATACCATTACTTCAAGGTAATACTTTTTTAAGTTATTTTGATAAAGAGTATAATGCTAAAGCTAGTCAATTAAGGCAAACATTACACATGAGATATTTAAGTGGGTTAGCACAAGGTGCTGAACCAAGCGATTTATTAAGTTATACATCTGAAAATTACATTGCTAAAGATATAAAAAATTATTTACCTAAAACTTCAGATTTAGGAAATATTATTATTGATATGGCTAAAGAAAATAATATTACAAATGCAATTCCAAGACTAGAAGGAGAAACTCCACAAGAATATTTAGATAGAATATCTAAAGGTTTAGATATAAAGGATGCTTCTCCATAATGACAAGTCTTGCAGAACAAACAAATATCTTAACTGATGCTGGTTTTTCTAAAAAAGAAATAGAAGATTGGAAAAAAGATAAAGTTATTAAATTAAATTCTGCTGGATTTAGCAATGCAGAAGTAGCAGAAGAATTTGGTGTAGTTCCAGCAAATACAAATAATAACAAAGAATACTTTAATAATGTCAAAAACGATATTATTAATGAATATTATACAAAAGAATCCATATCACCAGATGATGAATTATTATACCAATCAAAATTAGAACAAGGTGAAGATCCATCTTTAACACTTAAAAGTTTAGCAGTAGGTAAAGAGTTTGATGGAGATGAAATATTAAAAAGAGGTTGGGGTAAAACACTATATGACATGACATATAGATTGGCTACAGAGCAAGGTTTATCAGAAGCATTTACACAAGAAGAACCAGAAGATTATACTTGGTTTGAAGGTTTATTGGAAAGAGGTTTAACACTTGGTGCTGAATTACCTATATATGGTGGAAGTTTTTTAGCAGGTACAGGTGCTACAGGAAATCCTATAGCGGGTGCATTTACTGCTGGTGCTATTCCGGGTGCTGCAAGAGAAACAATATTAAAAGGATTAGAACAGCAATCTTATGGACAGCCAGTTGAAATATTAAAAAATTTTTTAAAAGATGGTATTGCTGAAGGTGTCAAACAAGGAACTATTTTTACAGGAGCTGCGTTAGCTCCACAATTAAAATTACCTTTTGTTGGTAAACTTGGAGATAGATATTTAACAAGAGTTGCATCACAGCTTACAGCATTTGAAGGAGCCGGTGCAATATTAAATCAACAACTTCCAACACTAAAAGAATTTAGTTATTCAGCAGTTATGTTTGGTGCGTTAGGTGCGGTACAACCTAAAAGAGTTATGGAGGATAGAACTAAAAAAATATTTGTAGATACTGGTAAAAAACCTAATCAAGTATTTAAAGATTCTTTAGTTGATAAAACAATATTAGAAGATGTTGGATCAAGAAGTTATGTAAGAGCTTACGATAAATTATTAGATAGAAAACCAAAAATTAAAATAATTGATAGAGAAACAATAGAACAAAAAATTATTGAATTAAAAAACAAAAATAAAGAAATTTATAAAGTTGAAAGAGAAAGAAATAAAAAAGATCAAAATATTTTATCACCATTTTATAAAAAAATATTTAAAGAAGAAAGACAAAAAAATCCAGATATAACTCAGATTGAAGTAACTCGTATAGTTGAAAGAAAATTGTCAGATAGAACTAATAAAAAATTAGAAGAAAATTTATTAAAAATTAAAAAACTTGAAAAACAACTAGATCAATCAGTAGTAATTTTTGAAGATCCTTTAGCAAATAAAGCTGCGGAAAATATTGTTTTCAAACCTAAAGTTGAACCATTAACCACTGAAAGATTAAAAGAAATGGGATCGAAGGTTAAGAAAAAAGCAATTATAGAAGGTATTGATACTAAATATCCTATACTAGAAGCATTAAGAGAAGCAAAAGTAAATACTAAAACTGGTATTGAAAAATTAAATTTATATGAACAAGCTAGAATACTTGAAGGTATGCCAAACAGAGCTGCATATTTTGTTGAGTATAATACTTTAAATTTTAAAACTGCAGGAGATAAAGGTTTAGGATTAAAAGAAGTTACTAAAGATATAATTAAACAAGGAAAAAATGAAACACAGTTATTTGAAACTTATTTAATGAATAGAAGAGCAATAGAACTTTCTGAAAGAAAAATAGAAACTGGTTTTAATATTGAAACAGCAAAACAATTTGTAAATCAAAATAAATCTAAATTTGAAAAAATAGCAAAACAAACTGATAAATATCAAAGAGATGTTTTAGAATATGCAAGAGATAGTGGCTTAATATCTAAAGATAGTTTTAATTCTATGACCGAAGCAAACAAAAATTATGTAACTTTTGCTAGAGAATTAGTTGGTCAAGATGGAAAGGTTGTTGCTGCTGAAGGTAGTAGTGTAAATCCATTTAAAAAAATAGAAGGATCTAAATTAAGAGTATTTCCTCCATTAGAACAGATGGTTAAGAATACAAATACAATAGTAAATGCTGCTGAAAGAAATCAAGTTAAATTAAATTTTATTGATATGGTTGCAAAATCAAAAGCTAAAGATCCTACTACTTTTGAATTTTTTGATAAAGTAAACCCTAAAACAACTAATCTTCCTAAAGAAGAACTACTTACTTTTAGAAGAGATGGTAAACTAGAAACTTGGAGTGTAGGTAAAGATTTAGTTAATGCTTTCAAAACCTTAGATCAACAAGGAGCTAATATGTTAATGAATTATCTTGGCGCACCTGCAAGAACTCTTAGAGCTGGTGCAATATTAACACCAGATTTTGCTATACCTAACTTTTTTAGAGATACTATGCAAGCAAGTTTTTTAAACAAAGTTGGTTTTGTTCCAATAGCAGATTCAATTATTGGTGCATTTAATATTATTACAAGAGGTAATAATAAAAAAACAATGGAAATGTATAAAAAATATGTCAAGTCTGGTGGTATGCAATCCACATTGTTAGCTGTTGATAAACCCAATATATTTGATGGTAAAGTTTATGATATTCTTGCTAAAGGACCAGTAAGAAATGCTGATAGAGGTATATTAGCTCCATTAAAAGCATTAACAAGATTATCAGAGGAAATGACAAGATTTAGAATTTTTGAAAAAACTTATAAAAAAGCTATTGAAAAAGGTTTAACAGAAAAACAAGCTCTTGAAAGAGGAGGGTTTGAAGCAAGAAATCTTTTAGATTATGCTAAACGAGGATCATTAGGTCAAAACATAAATAGACTTGTTCCATTTTGGAACGCAAGGGTTCAAGGTTTAACAAGATTATATGAAGCCTTTAGAGATCAACCTGCAAGAACTACAGCTATGATTGGTGCTTATGTTGCAGTTCCAACTATAGGTTTTTATATGTTAAACTATGATGACAAAGATTATAAAGAAGAACCAGATTGGATTAAACAAAATTATTATTATTTTAAAATAAATGATAAAGCATACAGATTTCCAAAACCATTTGAAGTAGGTACATTGGTATCTTCTATATTAGAAAAAAGTTTTGATTGGGTAAGAACAAACGAACCTCAAGAATGGAAAAGATTTGCAAAAGATTTTTTTATAAATAATGCTAAAGGATTTTATCCTATTCCTACTGTTGTAAGACCTCTTGCAGAAAACGCTATGAATTATAGTTTTTTTAGAGATGCACCAGTAGTTCCAAAATCATTAGATAAAAATTTACCTAATAAATTTTATTATACTGAATATACATCTGAAACATTTAAATTGCTTTCTAAAACAATTAATGGATTAGTAGGAGATGACAGCTTTTTTGCGACAAATCCTATTCATGCAGAAAATGTATTTAGATCATGGACAGGTGGAATAGGTAGATATATTATAGACACTTTAGATTATGCTTTAATTAAAGGTAAAATTATAGATGATCCTATAAAACCTACAGATACATTATCTAAAATACCAGTTGTTAGAGCATTTGATATAAGAGATGTACCCGGATATTCAGCTCAATCTATAGTTAAATTTTTTGAAGAATATGAAAAAGTAGAAACCATTATTAATGGTATGGATTTTGCTAAAAAAGCAGGAGATTTTGAAGAATATCAAAAACTAAAAGAAACATTAAATATAGACGAAGTTCAATTATTAGAATATAGAAAATCAATAAAAGAGATAGATAAACAGATAAGAAACATATATAACTTAAAACAATTTCCAAATGGTGATATACCTACACCAGATGAAAAAAGAGAGTTAATAGATGACTATTATAAATTAATGATAAATTTTGCTCAACAAGGCTTAAGTTATCTTGAATTAGTAAGAGAAAAGTAATATAGGAATAGTAACATGACAGTATCTTCAACTACAGTAAAAAATTCCTACTCTGGTAATGGGAGTACAACCCAATTTGCATATGGTTTTAAAATATTTGCGGACTCAGATTTAATTGTAATTATTAGATCATCAACAGGAACTGAAACTGTTAAAACTTTAACTACTCACTATACAGTAGCAGGTGCAGGAGATGCTAGTGGAGGTTCAATAACTTTCACATCTGGTAATACTCCAGCGTCTGGTGAAACAGTTGTGATCATTAGAGAAGTTCCGCAAACTCAAGCGATAGATTATATCGCTAATGATCCATTCCCTGCGGAATCACATGAAGAGGGTTTGGATCGTGCAACCATGACTACTCAACAGGTTCAAGAAGAATTAGATAGATCAATTAAATTATCAAGAACAAACACAATGACATCTACAGAGTTTACTGTAGGTGCTACAGACAGAGCTAGTAAAGTTTTAGGATTTGACGCTAATGGTGAACTTACTGTTACACAGGAACTTGGAACATTCAGAGGTAATTGGTCTGCATCAACTTCTTATGCTGCAAGAGATTTAGTAAAAGACACATCTACCAATAATATTTTTTTAGCTAACACAGCTCATACATCTTCTGGTTCACAACCACTAACTACAAACACAGATTCAGCTAAATGGGATTTAATTGTTGACGCTGCAACAGCAACTTCTTCAGCTTCCGCTGCCGCTTCAAGTGCTACTGCTGCCGCTAGTAGTGCAACCGCAGCCGCAACATCAGCTACTGCTAGTGCAAATTCTGCAACTGCCGCAGCTTCATCTGAATCAACCGCTTCTACAAAAGCTAGTGAAGCATCAACATCAGCATCTAATGCTTC
>CAACVD010001053.1_pt1 | contig 13015 bp, 13 predicted proteins | sample 2381771 | NCBI WGS metagenome assembly CAACVD01 (sample SAMEA5211965, study PRJEB30684) | marine metagenome | biome: Marine; feature: Epipelagic; material: Water | collected 2015-10-15 | depth 15 m | reverse complement strand
AACGTGCTTCTTCTGCTGCCCTAGCTTCTTCCGCAGCTTTAGCTTCTTCTGCTGAAGAAGCTGCTAGAGTTGCTGCAGAAGAAGCAGAGGCTGCTAGAGTTGCTGCTGAAGAAGCCGAAGCAGCTAGAGTTGCAGCAGAGGAAGAGGCTGCTAGGATAGCTGAAGAAAATCGGTTGGCTGAAGAAGAAGAAGCCAGAAGACAGGCAGAAGCTGAAGCTGCTAGGGTTGCAGCAGAGGAAGAAGCAGCACGTATAGCCGCTGAACAAGCAGCAGAACAAGCCGCTGCAGAAGAAGCAGCCAGAGCAGCAGAAGAAGCTAAAGCTGCGGAAGAAGCTAGGGCAGCAGAAGAAGCACGTTTAGCTGAAGAAGCTAGAGCAGCAGAAGAAGCTAGGGCAGCAGAAGAAGCTAGGGCAGCAGAAGAAGCTGCAAAAGAATTAGAAGAAGGCGACGACGACTTACTCGTTGGAGATGACTTTGGAGATGACGAAGGCTGGACATGGGTAAACCCTGATCCAGACAAAGAAATAACTAGAGTTTTCTTAGATCCAAGACAAGTAGCTGACTTTAACTTAGGTAACGATGTTGTCTTACCGGGAGGAACTGTTGTAAACAACCAGACTCATGAAGTTCTGTCCGGTGGTTTTGGTGGTGGAGTTATTGTAACGCCTACAGAAGTAGTCGTAGAAGAAGACGCTGGAGGAGGCGCAGGTGCTGGGGCTGGCGCAGGAGCCGGTGGTGGTGGACCTGTGACAGACACCAGTACTGACACGGTAACAACTGACGGTGACGACGCTGGAGACGTTGACGGAGACAGAGTAATTACAGCAGACCCCGGTGCTGAAGAAGTTAATGAAAGGGAAGAAATAACCTCAGACATAGACGAAGTAATTGATGTAGTTGAAGAAGCTATTGGTGAAGAAACAGATCCTGACACTGTAGAAGATTTAGAAGAGTACTTAGAAGATCTCCAAGAACTAGAAGAAACTACAGAAGTAGACGAGGTTGTTGAAGTAGTAGAAGAAACTTTTGAAGAAGGAACTACTCCCGAAACTACTGAAACAGAAACATCAGGAGAAGGTGAAGTTTCTGAGGTTGGAGAAGGCGATGGAGAAGGAGACGACGACGTAAGTTTAGACTTGTTCATTGACTTATCTAAAGATGACGACGAGCAGCCTACTCCTGTAGACACTGACGGAGACGGAGAACCTGACGTAACAGACCCAGATGACGACAATGACGGCATCCTTGACCCCAACGACCCTGACCCAGATGATCCTGTAGATGTCGTAACAGGTGGAGAAGTAGGTGGTGGTACTGATACTGGTGCTGGAACTGGTGTTGGGACTGGGGAAGAAACTGGAGAAGGTACTGGTACAGGCACAGGAACCGGCGAAGGAACCGGAGAAGGCACTGGAACAGGAGAAGGAACTGGTGAGGGCGAAGGTGTCGGAGAAGGTACAGGTGAAGGCGAAGGCACCGGAGAAGGCATAGGTGAAGGCGACGGCACTGGTGAAGGAGTAGGCGAAGGTGACGGTGATGGGGACGGAGACGGTGAAGGAGAAGGTACTGGAGACGGTACTGGAGGAGGCACCGGGACAGGCACCACTAAACCTTCAGGAGGCTTTAGACCACAAGGAGGACTTGGTGGTGGATACATGGGCGGCTTAAGCTATGAGTTGCCACAGTTTGTAGGAGTACAGTACCAGCCTAAAGACTACACTGTTGAGTTGGACCGTATTATTAACGAAAGTTTGTTTAAAGGGATGATCTAATGACTTACAAAGATCTAGTCAACAATGTACTTAGGAGGCTCAGGGAAACAGAGGTTTCTTCTGTGCAAACTAATTCCTACAGTAAACTCATAGGTGACCTTGTGAATGACGCAAAGGACCTTGTGGAAAACTCATGGGACTGGTCTGCACTTAGGACTACACTTACGATTACTACTACGGCTGACGTCTTCAATTACTCCTTGACTGGCAGCCAGAATAACATCAAGGAACTAAACGTGTTAAACGACACGTCTAACTTCGTGATGCACTACCAGACTAACAACTGGTTTGACTCACAGTTCCTATTGTCAGCACCGGAAACAGGGTCACCAATGTACTACACGTACAACGGTGTTGACTCAGACGGTGACACTTTGATCGACGTTTACCCAAAGCCTGACGGAGTTTATTCCTTACGTTTTAACTGTGCGTTACGTAATCCTGACTTGAGTGCAGACACTGACAAGCTGAAGATACCAGCGATGCCAGTAATGCACCTTGCTGTAGCCTTTGCTGCTCGTGAGCGTGGAGAAACTGGTGGTACTTCGACGCAAGAGTACTTCGCTATGGCTAACAAGTACCTGTCAGACGCTATTGCACAGGACGCTGGTAGACACCCAGAAGAAACTATCTTCTACACGCCTTAAGGTACACACTATATGGCACAAGAACTAAAAAGTATTAATCTTGTAGCTCCGGGCTTCAAGGGTATCAACACTGAGGACTCACCGTTGTCTCAGGACCCTTCTTTTGCTGAAGTTGCTGACAACGCAGTGATTGACAAAAGAGGGCGTATAGCAGCACGTAAGGGCTACAACGTAACGACTACTAACAAGACGCAGTTAGGTAGTGACAACCTGAGTGCTATTAAGGAGTTCAGAGACGACGCAGGCAACACTAAGATCTTCTCCGTGGGCAACAACAAGATACTCAGTGGTACAACCACGTTGGCTGACGAGACTCCGGGTAGCTACACGATTAACGCTGACGACTGGAAGATGGTCAACTTTAACGACAGTATCTACTTCTTTCAGCGTGGGTTTCAGCCTCTGATATACAACGTAATTGCTTCAGGGACATCTGGAGGCGCTAATAGTAGTGTAGTAACTTTGAGTTCTGTCAACAGTGCGTCAGGTCTTGTTTCAGCGATGTACGGCAATGAAGTCTTAGCAGCCTACGGTAGACTCTGGACTGCTGACTTCGCTACAGACAAGTCAACTATCTATTGGTCTGACCTTTTGATAGGCCACAAGTGGTCCGGTGGAACCTCTGGCTCCATTGACATAGCTAAAGTATGGCCTGATGGTCACGACGAGATTGTTGCATTAGCAGCACATAACAATCTTTTGATTATTTTTGGTAAGAGAAGTATCGTAGTTTACTCAGGTGCTGATGACCCTGCTAATATGGCGTTGTCCGACACTATTTCAGGTGTTGGCTGCGTAGGCAGAGACACAGTGCAGTACACTGGTGCAGACGTTATTTTTCTTTCCCAGACTGGCCTAAAGAGCTTTGGCAGAACAATACAAGAAAAATCTATGCCAATAAGCAGTTTGTCCGGTACGATTACCACGGACATTATACAGTTAATCAATGAAGCAAACGAAGTTTACAAGTCTGTGTATTACCCAGAAGCAAACTTCTACCTACTAACTTTTACAAACCAAAACATGAGTTATTGTTTTGACATTAGAGGAACTTTGGAAAACGGGTCATACAGAGTTACGCGCTGGCCCGGCACTAGTTTCACTTGTTATGAACGCAAGGACAACGGAGACTTACTCATAGGAAGCGCACAGGGCATAGGGCAGTACACAGGTTTCCAAGACAACGGTAGTCCCTACAGCTTCAAGTACTTTAGCCCTGAGTTGTCCTTTGGTGACCCTTCTAAACTTAAGTTTCTCAAAAAGATTAGACCGACGGTAGTAGGTGGTAGTGGACTTGACATTCTACTAAAGTGGGACTATGACTTTGGTTCTTCCTACAACACAAGTGTCATCACGTTGAAGGACCAAGCAAAAGCAGAGTTTGGTATAGACGAGTACACCGTAGGTCAGTATTCTGACGGTATCTTGACGTCTAAAGACGCTGTAAACACTAACGGCAGTGGAGGAACCTTGAGCATAGGCATGGAAACAAGCATCAATGGTAACGAACTGTCAATACAAGAAATCAATGTACTTGCACTAGTAGGTAAAACAATATGAGTAATTATACTAAAGTAACGGACTTTGCTGCAAAGGACACTTTGTCTGCAGGTGACCCTAACAAGGTTGTTAAGGGAACTGAGTTTGAAACTGAGTTTGACAACATTGCAACTGCAATAGCTACAAAGGCAGACACTGCTGGACCTACGTTCACAGGGACTGTCACGATACCGAACCTGACTTTCACGGGTACGTTGTCAACGGGAACGATTAGCGGAGGAACCTACTAATGACTCTTACAGATATTTTAAACGCTATTGGAGGCGAAGGCAACGCTGCTAACACTGCTGCTGCTCTAGGCTTAGGGACCGCTGGTTTAGCCCTTGCTGAAAAAGGGTACAGCGATATAGGAGACATTGGGGAACAAGCTAAAGAAGCTTTGTCTGGGTACACCACAGAATCAGGTGAGTACGTACCCGGTTTAGCTGACAAGCTTTCAGGTATGCTGGAGTTTCAGCCGTACACTGTGACTTCTGCTACTGGAGGTCAGTTTGGTATGGCACAAGATCCTACTACGGGTCAAATGACTTACCAACTAGCTACTTCTCCTGAAGAACAAGCTTTACAAGAGAAAGCCTTGGAACGTGCTGGTATGTTCTTTGGACAAGCAGCAACTCCCGTAGATCAGCGCGAGCAAGAAGTGTACCAACGTATGCGTACAGCCATGTCTCCTGAAGAAGAACGCCAGCGTTTAGAACTAGAGCAGCGTATGGCGGCTCAGGGACGCACAGGCGTACGTACGGCACAGTTTGGTGGAACTCCTGAACAACTTGCGTTGGCTAAAGCACAAGAAGAAGCCAGAAACCAAGCCATGTTAAACGCTATGCAGTTTGCAGGACAAGAGCAGCAACGTCAGGCACAGCTAGGGACAGGCATGTTAGCCGCTGGTTACGTACCACAGGCACAGTTGCTCAATGCGTTGCAGCCGGGTATGACTGCTGCAGAACGTCAGAGACAAGCTATATCACAACAAGCAGGAACTTACGGTCAGACCTATACTTCAGGCTTAGAAGCACTGCTACAAGCTGGCTTGGGACAGGCTAATATTGCTGGAGGTGTCGGTGGTAACATCGCTAGTGCAGCACTTGGTGGCTTGTTTAGTTAATAAGGAGAACACATAATGGCTCAATTTTCACAAGGGTTTTTGTCCAGCCTAGGTAGACCCGCAATGGCAGAAAGCTTGTTTGGCTTAGGTGCCACTATTGGTGGTCTTCCGGGTCAGCGTAAGCAGCAGCAGAAGCAACAAGCGTTTAACCAGTTGATGCAACAAGGGCAGCGAGCAATGGCTTCTGGAGACGCTGCTGCTTTAGCCAGCATTGGTCAACAGTTGGCTGCTGCTGGCTACCAGAAAGAAGCACAGCAGTTGTCTCAGGCTTCCAGAGAAGCTTCAGAGAAGGCTAAAAGAGTTTCAGCAGGTCAGGCGTTGTTAAGCGGTGTTCCTTCAAGAATGAGACAAGGAGCAGGGACACTTGCCCAACAAGGTCTTATTGAACAAGCCATGGAAGCACAGGGTTTAGCTCAGGCCAGACAAATAGACAAGGGTAAACAAGCCTTAGCAACTTTTGCGTCTGCCCGTGGTATGCAGATGAGTGATCCTAAAGCCCGTGAAGGTTTTTTTAGGATTGCCAGAGCTTATGAAGTTCCTATGGATCAAGCCACTGCAATATATGAAAACTTTACCAAAACCAGCGGAGACAGAACAACAAAAGGTGAGGTTGTTATACGGGACAGCCAAGGAAACTTATTTACACGAGCTTCTCAGTATGATGAACGAGGTAGAGGCAGAGAAGTTATCCTTCCTTTTCCGGGTTCTCCTCAAGAACCAGTTGGTGCATTGACCATTGTTTCAGGGACAACCGGAGCAGGTGCTTTTGACAGGCCGGGACTTGCGGGACAAACTACAGAAGAACAAGATTTTAACCAAGCGAGAGTAGCAGCCGTTGTTCAGCTTCCTTCTTTACGACGATCTGCAAAAAACGTAAGAGAAGCAATTGATTTGCTAGAGTCCGGTGACGTTACAACTGGTGGTTTTGTCCGAAGAATGTCCAGAGGTTTGACTGATTTCTTAGGAAAAACACCTAAAGACATTGGTGAGTTTGAGACTCGACTTGGAGACATTGTTTTAGCCCGTTTAGAAAGTTTTACTGGTGCTATTTCTGAGGGAGAACGCAACTTCTTAATTGAACAGATAGGAAACTACCAAGCTAGTGGTGAGAGTAATTTAGGAAGGTTAAAAGTTTTGTTAGAACAGGCAGAAGACTTAATGCGAGACGGTATGGCTTTAGCAACTGCTAAGGACTTTGCTTCTTACCAAAGATCTTTAACTCAGCCAGACCTTAGTTTTATTCCTGAAGCAGAAAGGCAAGAAGCTATGGAGGCTTTTCAGAGAGGCGAAGTAACTGTACAAGAGCTGCGAGGTATGTACTAAATGGCTACTTTTGAAGAACGACTTGCGCTATATAGACAACAACAAGAAGAAGAGGAAACAGGCACTCTAACTCCTTTTCAAAAAAGACTTCAACAGCACAGAGCACAAAACCCAAATCTTGGTGAGCCTGAAGTAGAAGAACCCGAAGGTCCTACGTGGCTTCAGAAAAACTTAGACGTTCCTGCTGGATTAGCAGGTGGTTTAGCTGGAGCAGGTGCTGGGTTTTTAGCGGCAGGGCCTCCCGGAGCTGTTGTCGGTGGCATTGCTGGAGGTGCTCTTGGGACAGGTGCAGGTACTGTAGTGTCTGAAACTCAGTTTAAAGAAGCTGAAGACATCGATGCTTACACAAAAGCTGTCGAGAACGCTTTATGGTCTATGGGTTTTGACTTAGTTACTCTTGGTTTGGCCTCTAAAATAAAACCTATGTACTACGCATTCAAGCACAAGATGGGAATGAGTGCTGAACAGACAGCGAAAGAAATTGTCGAAGGCGCTCATGGCGCTGGAAGCAAGGAGTCTCTACAGGCTTCTCAAGCAATTCTAACGGAAGGAGGAGCAACTTTATTGCCTTCTCAGGTCCGTGGTAAGGGCTTAGACGACTTTAGAGAGCGAGTAGCCTCAGCAGGTTTAATCTCCAGACAGACCATGGAAGACAACTTGAGGGCTGTGAATGACGTTGTTCAGGACGAGCTTACTACTATAATCAATAGAAATGCTCCGGGAATGGAAGCAGACCCGTACGCAATGGGAGAAGCTTTCTACTCTTTAATCAGGGCAGGAGAAGACGCAGTACAACAAACGTACCTTAAAGGTCTTGACGATCTAAAAGGACAGCTAGGCACAGGTATTGGACAGAGAGTCAACGCAGCTACTATATTAGCTCCTCTTAACAAGTACATTAAAAGTAGGAAAGGAGAAGCTGTAGATGAGTTGAGTCCTGAGTCTATCTCGTTTATCAACGAACAACTACTACGGCTTAAAAACTTACCAGAAGGTACTTTCCCGGTAAACGAGTTAATTACTTTAGACAGGGCGTTTACTCAACGTGTCAGTGCTAAGTTTGGTCCTGAAGGTGCCGAAAGAAACGCCGTTGTTCAGGCAGAGTTGTCTGACGTTGCTTCAGAGATGCGTGAGGCAATATACAACGCCATGAAAGGCATCAACCCTGACGCAGCAGAAGCCTACAGAGGACTTAAAGGAGCTTACGGAGAAGGTATAAACGCCTTGTTCCCTAGGATCAATAAGACATTTATAACTTCTGCTAAACAAGGAAGCTACCTAGGCTTAGGCAACTTAGCGGCTAGAGCAACCAACTTGAATCAAATACAGGCTTTAAGAGGTAGTTTACAAAAAGCTTATGCAGAAGCTTCTAAAGACCCTAAAGTAGCCCTGCCTTTTGAATCAGCAGCAGACATAGACGAGTTATTCAAAAGAGGTTTCTTGTCTTCAAGAATTTCTTCCGTGTTTAACGAAAAGTTTTTAATCACTGACTTAAAGTCTTTAGCCAACAAGCTAGAAATACCCGCAGAAAGCAAGAAGTACAAGTACATCCTAGGCAAAGACTATCCTCGTTTCAAACAGGTTATGAACATTGTCTTGGAAGCCTCTGACTCAGCTTCAGGAGACTTTGGTGTCCTCATGTTACGTAGTGCGGAAGCTGGCGGTATACGAGGCATAGCTGGTCAGCTTGCTTCAGGGATGACCGCAGGTGGCGCAGCAGCGGCTGGCTTTGTGTCTCCTGCTCCTGTACTAGCCGGCGGTGCAGCAGCCCTGTTTATACCCCATGTTTTTTCTAAGATTGTCACTAACCCAGCTTATGTAAATAGGCTCATTGCGCTAAACGGTAAAAACGTAGGTGGTGTTGAAGCAGCTTCGGTTGCAACACAGCTCCTAGTGTCTGACGTTTTTTACTCGATGACGGACGAAGAAAAGAACGAAATGATTAGTTACTTGTCTGAAGTAGCAAAACAAGGATTAGAATAATATGGGTATGCTGGAAGACATAAAAAGAAACTTCAGGACTGCTGTTGACAGACAAGACCAAGAAGGCCAGATGTACGCTAGAGGAGAAATTAATCCTCTACAGTACGGCTTAAGGACCGCAGGAAACACAGTAGACGCCACTTTAGGAAATGTAGTAGGAACAGCTACTGATTATTTAATCCCTGACGGAGTTGAAGAGGCAGTTGGTCAGGCGATTATGAACTCTCCTCCGGGCGTGTTTCAAGACCATCTACAGTTAGGAAAAAAACTGGCTACTGAGTACCCTGAGCAAGCAAGGGACCTTTCTGCTGGTTTGTCTGTAGCTGAGTCTGTCCCTTTTGTGAGAGGCATGACAACCGCAGCAAAAGCAGGAAGACGTGTAGACGAGCTTACTGGAGCAGACTCTGGTAAAGGAATGTTACTTAGTTCTGCCAATAACGTAATTCCGGGCTACTACGGTCCTGAAAAAGCAGCCTCAGTTGCGGCTTGGGTTCCTAACCAAGTAATAGGAACCGTCAGAGACATGGCTTCTCCTGATTCTAGGGCTAAATACAGAGAACAAGGCATAACGACTTCTTCTCAACAAATAATGCAAAGAGCTAGAGAAGGCGCAACCAGTAAACTTGAAACTTTTATTTATAATTTACCTCCTTTTAAATCGTTGAAGAGAGGTAAAGACATAGAAAAAGGAACTGCAAGAGCAATAGCTCAGGGCCAGTACTTAGGAAGAATACACGAGCAATCTGGTAGGAGAGGAAAAGCTGTTGCTTTAGGAGAGGTCATGAGAAGGTCTGACGTTGCGGAAGTAGTAGACTATTACCCCGGAGCTTATGCTGATTCAGTTAGAAATAATAGACTAAAGCCTTACCCAAAAGACTCCGCAGGTCAAAAAAAGAAGATGCCTCTTAAAATGTCTAATGAAGATTTAGACTTCATTGAAGACCACTTCAGCACAGTGTGGACAGAGCCTTCACAAAGAATAGGAGGAGGTCCAGAAGTTTCTTTTAAGGACGCAGAAACCCCAATACTAGCTATTAAAAACCCCGGTGATGGTCGTTCTACTACCGGGAGACATCACATGGATGTGTTATACAACGCTCCTTTTGTTAGCAAAGCAAAGAAGATTTTTGAAGGTAGAAACAATGTTTCTCCTGATGAATTGTTTTCTCTGTTGAACGCAGAAGCAGCAGTGTCACGGGGTTTAAAAGACGAAAGAAAAAGATATTCTGTCAAAGGCCAAGCAGCAGACGGAGGAGTCTGGATAACCGGGTCTCGTCCGGGTTCTGCCATAACGGAAGGCGGTATCAACTACTTAGTCAAAGTAACAACAGACGGTAAGCTAATAGGTGTTATGTCAGACGAGCATAACTTGTTTGAAGGGATAGCTGGTAAAATACAGAAGAAAACCGGAGGACTGGTTCCTACACTGAGAGCAATGAAACACCTTATTCCCAATAGGCTGATTGCAGTTACTCCTCCTATGGTCAAAGACCTTAAAGGCGGCAAGTACGCACACCCTGTGGGTAAGAGCGACGGCAGAAAATATGAAGAAGTAGTGGACGAGATTGTGGACTTCCAACCCAGTGATGCAGTCTTAAAAGCGGAACAACAAAGACAACGGGGTATGCTAACCACCGCTGCCTCTGCTGCTGTCATGGGACAAACACAAGGAGAAGAAGCGGGGCGCTAGGCCCCAACTCTATATCTCACAACTGTTGCCAACACAGGCCAACTGTTGTGACCCTTCAGTCATGTCTGACTCCTCAACGATGTCCCACTCGATAGTCTTTGGAAACTCCTTGACTAGCTTCTGGTACGTCTCCAGATCCACAGGCTCATAGGGTGCTTGCTGGTACGTGTGTTCTGAGTAAGGTAGGAAGCTGATGCCACTAACCTTGTCGAACTTGTTGTACAACCACTGACCCACTTCTAGGAACTCGTCGTCTCTGTAGTAGCAAGTCATGGAAGGCTTGTGTTCACACCAGTAGTCCTGATACAGCTCCCACAGACACAACTGCTCCATGGCACCCATGTCAGTCGCCACTACAGCCTTCTTAGGAGACTTTATAGGGAACGAGAAGACCTTAGTAGTAGGAGAAGTCACGTCTATCTCCACAGGCACTCCAGCAGCCTCTAAGACAGCACACAAGGGATCTCGTGCGTCTGCTCTTACTCGTCGTACGTACTGCTCCGCGTATCTAGGGTGTATGCCTGACGCGCTATCCACCAACTGAGACACAGTACCGGAAGGCTTAACAGCAGTAATGGCAGTGCTAACATTGATGCCAAGGCGTACAGCCCATGTACGATTAGTCTTAATAGCTTCCTTCTTAAGCTCCGTGAGCCACTCCTGTAGTTCTGCACGACTCTTCCTCCCTGACATAACTGGATGATCCATGATGCCTGTCAGTGACACACCTAAGAGTGCTTCCTCTTCAGTGTTGTCCTTCCAGATCTTACGCAAGTACCTGAAGTCAGTCAGAGTCGCCTGTAGCGTCCCTAGGATGGCTGCAGACCTTACCTTCGTACGTAGCGTGTCCAGTGTGTCCTCTGCTCTGACTACTACTTCAGACAGGTTACAGAACTGGTACGGACGTAGGATAATCTCTGAGCATGGGTTAGTACCAAAGTCAAAACTGGCGTCTCTACGTCCATTCTTCTCTGCCTGACGCTGACTTGCGACACGACTGAAGACACCTCTTTCGCCTGACCGTGACTCGTACAGAGACTTCCACTCGTTTAAAAAGGCTTCAAAGTCAGGCTTCTCTGTGTAACAAGCTGAGTTGTTAGCCAAGCCACGCTGAGGATTATCTACCCACCACTGCCCTGACTTAGCTCGTCTTATCCTGTCGTCGGTAAGATTACTGAGACTGATGAGGGCGCTACGTCTGACTCCTCCAACGACAACGATTTGTGCAATCTTACAGCAGAGATCGTGACACTCGATGGAACTAAGCTTTCGTCCAGCAGATGCTCGAAAGACGTCAACGGTGAAGCTAAAGAGGTCAACAAGAGGTTCTGGACCAGACGCTCTACCTCCGAAGGTCTTAAGGGCTGACCCTGCAGGTCTAACTCCAGAAACGTCCCACTTGGGTACTTGACCACTAAAGAGCATTGCGATAAGTTCCCGGTACGCTTTAGCCCATCCAATTTTGCTGTCAGCGACGTGTATAACTGTATCTGTGTCATGGAACTCCTCTGCAACCTCCGGTAGTTTACTGATGTACTGACGTTCCACACTGAAGCCTACTCCAGTGCCACACATAAGGACGTACATCATCTCGTCAAAGGCTTTAGGGTGGTCTATAGGTAGATAGGAGCAGTTAAACCCAGCTACATTGTCCCTGTCCAGAGCTTCTCCTGCAGTCATCAATGCCCTCATGCTGGGCATTACGTCCAGATTGTAGATACCGTCGTAGAGACTCTTGGCTTCCTTTGCTGACAACTTCTCGCTGCTAGTCCAGAAGTTTAAGTAGCGGTCCACAGTTTCCTTCCATGTTTCCCTGCGCTGCTCCTCTGGTAAGTAACGTGCGTAGCGACTCTTGTGTATGTATTCTTGATATGCGTCCATTATAGTTCGTATTCTCCTCCAGTTAATAGTGACATCTTAAGTTGGTCCAACACAAAGTAAAGCTCTAGTGGGTCAATGTTTGTCGAGACTACTACAAACTCCTCCGACTTGATTATGCAAAATGCGTCTTTGTAGTCCTCTAGTTTCTCCACCGACATAATTGCGTCAAATACTTTAGGTACAGGTATCTTCTCGTCTTTGCCATTAAAGTTTCCTTCGATTACTTTCATTAGATGAGTTCCTTGATTAGTCTATCTACGTACCACCTGCACTTACGAAGGTCCTCTACGGGTTTGCCTTTGTAGTGAAAGCGCCACAGGTACTTCATGGCGTTACCTTTGAGGTAGCCGTGGAAGTCTTCTCTAGGCATACTTGCTTTGATTGCTTCGATAGCCTCGATACCACCTTGATTGTAGTGAGGAGGCTGCTCCACTGGGTCAGAAGTTTTGACCTTGTTCCACTCTTCAGGTGTCGCTAGGTCAATACTCATCTTCGTTCTCCTCTTCATCCTCTAGTTCCTCTGCAAACTTTTCTAGTCTATTGATTAACTTGTCTTCAAACCTGTCCAGCAGTTCCTCCGAAGTTATTTCTAAACTTTCCAGAAAGTCGTCAGGATCGTAAGCCCGTAGTAGTCGCTCCTTAATTTCTTCCATAGTCAGAGACATCTTCCATCAACTCCTCTACTGTGTCTAATGTGTACCACGCAAGTCCTTCCTTGTCGCACCATTGGGCCATCGTCATCGTAGCTCCTTTTCTTATCTTCTTGTTTGGGTTCATGAGTACAAACACTAGTGTCTGACCTTCCTCCAAACTGTCCCTGACACTCTTGTACTTCTTGGTGTCTCCTTCTCTGAAGAAACCCTTACATTCGACTAGTGTATTACTAGCGATGTGTACGAAGTCAGGTCTATAGTTTCTGTGTATTGTGTAAGGAATCGTAAACGGTTCGTACTCAAAACCCTTCAGTACTTCCGCTGTGTGTTCCTCAAAAACACTACGAAACTTCGATTTCTTGGACCTTCGGCTCATTGTGTACCTCTACTAAATAACGTGG
>CAACVD010001105.1_pt1 | contig 13018 bp, 10 predicted proteins | sample 2381771 | NCBI WGS metagenome assembly CAACVD01 (sample SAMEA5211965, study PRJEB30684) | marine metagenome | biome: Marine; feature: Epipelagic; material: Water | collected 2015-10-15 | depth 15 m | reverse complement strand
CCAGAATCTGTAGAGTATATGTTTAGAGAGTGGCATAATTTATTTCCACAACAAACATTTCTTTATATCTTTTTATTTTAAAAACTAGCTTCTGATTCTATTGTTTTTACAGAGTTTTGTGTAGATGTAATATCCGCTTCTACAACAGTCACTCTACCACCACTTGACATCATTGATTGTCCCATAACATCAAATTGTGTTTGTGCAAATGAAGGACTGTTAGCTATACCTCCATCAGCAAACTTAACACCACCACCAGCTGAGTTCATAGCTGATAATTGACTTCTAAACATTGCTGTACTTCTTTTGTTTATAACAGCTTCACCACCCTCTAATTCTACTACTCTACCACCTACAGCAAACTTTTCTCCTCCGTTAGTATGTGAGTTTCCATAAACCATACCACCATCAGCGAATGTTGAGCCTGTATTAGCAAAACTATATAATGTACTACCACTACCTAAACCTCCACCACGACCTCCAGAACCTCCAGAACCCCCAGAGCCTACACTGGAAGATGTCCCCGTAGCTAAACTTGGATTTTGAAACAACCCTCTTAAACTAGCTATTATTCCAATAACTGAAGCTAAGGCGGCTAATCCCAAAAAAGGATTTGCAGAGAAAGCTTTACCAACACCAGCTGTAAAACTAGCTCCAGCTTTTATACCTTCAGAAACCGCTTCTTTTAAATTTATTGCTATACTAGATAATGAAACAACTTGACCTTTTTGTTTTTCTTTAGTTTCAGCAGCTTCAGCAAGGGCTACTAATTGTTTTTTCAAAGCTAAAACTTGTTCTGCTATAGCAGCTGCTTGTGTAATCTTAATACCTACCTTTCTTAGTCCTTGTAGTTTTTCTTCATCACCAGCTAAACTTTGTACAGCGTCCCCAACATTCATTACGCTGTCAAGAAGAGTATCTAAAGCTTCTTTTTGTAATTCTATTGCATCTCTTTCATTCTTACTCTGTTTTAAAAGAATTTGTGAAATGTCTACCATAGCTGCTTCATTGATGTCCTTCTTTTTCTTTAAGTAGTCAGCTTCTATCTGCAATAACAAATCTTTGTATTGTAACTCAGTAATCAAATCTTGAGCTCTCCTTTCTTCTAGGTCGTTTTTCTCTTTTTCATAATCTCGGTCTGCTTCTGAATTTGCAAGTTTAAGTTCTTCTTTTTGTAATTTTAACCTTTCTGAAGCTAATTGTTTCTTTACTCTAACTATTTCATCTCCATCTTTTATGTCCTGTGATAAAAAATCTTCAAAAGCTTTTATTCTAGCTTGCATCATCTTTTTATTATGTTCTTCTTCAGTGTGTTCTAATGCTGCTCTGCTTTCTTCTACAAGTTTCATTTCTTTATTTAAGAAATTTTGCAGTGGAGTTATAGCATCATCACCTTCTTCCTTTTTCTTTTTCTTTCTTTCACCACCACCATCATCTGTTGGAGAAGTAAATAATTCTGTTAGTGGAGTACTTGTTAAGTTCTGTATAGTGTTTGTAAGCTCATCTATTTCTCTATCATAATAACCTGCTTTTACTGCGGTTTTAAATTCTCCTATTGTAATATTAAAATCCTCTAATAACGCTTTTAGTCGTTCTTTTCTTCTTACTCTAAACTTTTCACCAGCGCTGCCTGGCCTGTAAAAAGGAATTTCAAAATCTTCTTCAACATCTTTTATAATATCAGATAAAGACCCACTTACTGATAATCTATTAGCTTCTCCACCATCAGCTAAAATCCTATCCCTTACTAAATCTGCAGCAACTTTTGTTTTTAATATTGCTGATTGCATATCTACAAAAACAGATGCTAGAGCTTGGTCGGTCATTTTTGTGATTAAGTCATCAACTGATGTGATGATATCCTCTATATTATCATTTTGGTCTATTAACTCTTTGTTATGTTTTTTAAGTAAACCATTAATAATGTCAATATCTCTTTTCTCTCTCCGTCTTAACTCCTCTCTTTTTCCTTCAGTTACAATAGAATCACCTGTTAGTTTGTCTAGTTCTTTTCTAGTGTTTATTATTTTTTGTAAAGATTGTCTAAGTGTTTCTGCTTCAACCATTGTGTTCGCCATAGCCTCTCGCACTCTTTCTTCTGTAGTGGCTAATTCTTCTGTTTCATCATTAGCGAACATAAGCATTGACACTAATTCTCCTAAAGCAATAATCAAAAGTCCAATTCCTGTAGAAGCTATAGCAACTTTTAAAGTTCTAAAAGCTCCCGTAGCTACTCTTGTAGCAACTGTAGCCATTGTAGTACCAGAGGCTACTCTTGCTAAATTAGCTGTATATACTTTAAATCCTATTACAGAAGCGATTAAGACCTTTGTAAATGTTTTTACAGCTTCAATAATATTTTTTATTTTATCTTCACTATCAACAAGTTTGTTTAAAAAGTCTGCAAAACGAACCAATGTTTTTTTCATTGAATCTCCAAAGTTCTTCACCAAAGCTATAGAAAAACCTTCAATAGCAGACTTTACCTTTAGTATAGCTCCTTGTGTCGTATCACCTACAATGTCAGCCATTTCTTGACCAGCTCCAGCAGAGTTTTTTAGTTCTTCTGCTAAAGCAGCTACATCATCTTTTCCTTTAACCATAGTTTGGAAAGCGGCTACTTGTCTAATGTCTACAACTCCCATCATATCGGCCATATCATCTCCATCATCTATCATTTGTTGAAAACCAGCTAACAGAGCTTCTAGGTTAGGAGCTGTATTACCAAATCTTCTTGATAATTTAGATGTAGGGTCTTGTAGTTTTAAGAATATATTTCTTAAAGATGTACCCGCTATTGAAGCTTCAATACCTGTGTCAGCCAACTTTGACATAATAGCTGTTGTTTCTTCTATTGTGAATCCAGAAGCAGCTGCAATAGGAGCAACTTTTGTCATAGATGTCTGAAACTTTTCTATATCTAAAGCAGAACTTGTAAATGCTACAGCCATAACATCAACAACTCTTGCTGCTTCACTAGCGTCCAATCCAAAACCCCTTATAGCAGAACCAGCTACAGTTGCAGCTCTAGCTAGGTCAGAACCAGTTGCAATAGAAAGATTAATTGTAGCTTCTTGAGCATCAAGTATTTCCTGTGTTGTAAAACCTAATTTAGAAAAGTTAAGTTGTAACTCAGCTACTTGTGAAGCGGTAAAGAATGTTGTTCTACCAAGTTCAGCAGCACTTGATTGTAATTGTTTAAACTCTTCATTTGTTGCTCCACTCACCGCTCTTACTTTAGCCATAGTAAATTCAAACTCTGTGAATGAACTTATCATAGATGTCATAGCTTGGTTTACCCTTCTAAAAGCAGTAACTAATATAGAGAAAGCCGCTGCTCCCTTAACCACTCCCTTAAACATTGAATCTTGTAGTCTATTACCTTTTTTGGTGGTATCATTGACACCAGACATAGCCTTTCTAAGTTCTCTTAACTCCTTAGATTGAAACCTGATACTCTTAGCTGTTTTTTCGTAGTTCTGAGCGTCTTCTTTACTTTCTTTCTTATTATCTCTTTGAGCTTTTCTCAGTTTTTTAAGGCTTTCTTCTAGTTCCTTTATTCTACGAACACCCTCAACCTTAATATTAATTACTTTATTTATTTTTGCCATTTTGTTTTTTTATTAACCTACAAATATATCTATTACACCTTCTTCTTTTATAAAAGTTAAATACTCTGTCATTTCATTATTAAGAGCTACATCTAAACTATTATACACACCTAATTTTTGAGCTATTAAATCAGCTTTCTCTACAAAGTTAGACCTACTCATATCACCTCTACCAAATTTAGTTGGGTATTCTTGAGCTAATTCTCTAACTATATTTATAGCATATCTTTCTATTTCATTTGCGTTCATACCTCCTGTTAGTCTTTTAACAACTAACCACTTTATAATAACAGCTACTTCTACACTCACCCCCCTACCATAACTTCCGTAACTATCAATCTTCTCCCAATAATCTGTAGAGTTGTCTATGTTTAAATCTATAATATCCCTACCAACATTAACCCTAAAATTAAAACTATTGATTAATGTACCACTAGCAGAATGTTTTTGTTTTATAATGATTTGTTGCATTAACTTAACTAACTCGTCAGCTATTTTTCTTAATTCTATTTCTATAAATTTTGCCATCTATGAAATTGCTATTTCTAATGGTTGTCCTTGAGCTACATCTTCTCTTGTAGTAGATTTAACTATAGGTTGTAAATTATCTAAATCGTCAGTAAAATATACTTTTACAAAATCACCAGCTGTGTTTTCGTAATATATAAATCCACCCTTTTGTTGTAGGTTACCATTCTTATCAATGGTTACAACTGAGTTTATAGGATTTGACCTTACCCCTTTTAAAACTTCTGGTTTACTTGACCTTGCCGCTTGTACTTTACTCATATCTTATGATTTTTCTATCCATTGTACACACTCTACTTTTGTTGTTATATTTTTTACTGGCGAGTAATCTATAATTTTGTTTATTCTCCAATATGTACCATCTACATATATTAATCTTGATAAATCTAAGTCTATCATATCAGACTTTTTTAAATTAAAATGCATTACCCTAATTCTAGGATTTGCTTTTAATTGGTCTATCATTTTTTTGTAATAAGTATTGAATAAACCTAATTTAGTTACTGCAGGAGAACTATCATTTGGTGGTTGTATATCTTCATCATCATATGACAAATTTGCAAATTTGTTAGAAAAAGATATATCTTCCCAATCTACAAATGTTGCTCTAGGATGGGTTTGTATAACTCCCTGCGGAGAACCTATAGGATTGTATAAATTAAAAAATGTCAGCATGTTTGTTGAATTAGGATTTGTAACATAACCATCATAATACAAAATTCTGGGATTATATTTAAAAATCTTTGGAGGCCTTTCATAATCTGAAGGTCTAGCATTCACATTAAAACCATATAAAGATTCACTAGAGTTTATAACAGGAACTAAAACACCATCTTCTGCACCAGCAAAATTTCCTAATAACGCACCATCCCAATCACTCCAAGTTGAACTAAATAATGGATTAACAAACCTTGTAAGACCCTTTCTAAAATTATCGCCTAAATTCTCATAGTAATTATAAAAGTGATATTCAGGACTAGCATCTCTAAACTCCTTATTTATATAAGACATCAATCCATCATTACTATCATTTTTATACTCAAAAGAAACCTCTTGTGTCAAACCAATCTGATACTTGTCCTCTATTTCTTTTGATAAATCTAACTTATTAGTCCAATCATAAGCTAAAGATTTATCTTTATAAAAATCGTCATATGGTTCTATATATACTTTATTTTGAATAGGGTCTGTTCTAAATTGTAAATTAAACATATGAGCAACACCCTTTATAAAATCTATTTGTCTTGTATCACAAGGCAAAAGTTCATTTAATTTATATGTTTCATCAAACTCGTAATCAGCATTATCAATAGATGATTTTTGTAATCTTGAAAATGGTATTTCATCACTTTCCCAAATGTTTTTTATGTTATCAGTTCTGTTTTTGTCATAAAATTTTAGATTATTTGCTAAACCCTGTATTCTTAAATTTGTAAAACTACCAGCGTATGCTTTTAAAAATTTGTCTTGTAAGTTTACAACCCCCCACCTTATATTTGATGCAGATGCACCAGAGTCAGAAGTACACTTAACAGAGGCGTCTATATATATTTTGTCCCCCGTAGATAAAAAAAGATTTTCTTTTACAGCGCTTATTTTAACGCAGTTAATTAAAGGTATTTGAACTGATGAACTACCACCATAAGAGTATGAGTTGAAAGTGGTTCCTATACCAATAACATTTTTAAAGTTATATTCTCCTACTTTTGAGTTAGCGTCACTTGTTTGAAAAATAGTACTTGTAATTGCACTTGAAGTATCATATTTTCTTATTCTTAATTTTACATTAATATTAGCGCCTACTCTTTGTACTAAGCCTTGGTCATCATCAAAATTTCCTATAACTAAATGTGCTGTGTTTTCAAAATTGTAATATCCAGATTGCTGACAGGTAAATTCGCCAGTACTAGAATCATAAACACTATTACTATCAGATATTACAGAGTTAAATTTTAATCTTTGAAAACCTGTGTCTACTCCAGAACTATCTAATGTTTGTGAGTTTGAAGCCGCTAATATTTGTATATCTCTTGATGTAACATTAGAATCCCATATAGCTTTATCAGACTGTCCAGATGTTTGATTCCATCCCTGCCTAGTATGTGAAGATTGCTGACTTAAAGCTTTGTTCCCTAAATTAGGGGGGAAGTGAAATATTAATTTTTTAAAATCTGCGTCCTCAAAAAAAGTACTTTCTATATTATATCCAGCATTACCTATTATCTTTTTTAATAAATTATATACATAAAAATGTGGTCTAAAATCTTTACCAAAATTTACCACTCCCGTACCATTAGAAATCACAGAAACACCATTGAAAGGATTGTTTAAACCTCCGTAATCTAAAAGAGGGAAAACTAAATCGCTAGTAGATTGGTCTTGTGTCCAACTATTAATTATGTTTGTAGTGTTGTATGTAAATGTATCTGTATCGGTATATAATTCACATAAATACAAATCTTTTATTTTACTTAACCAACCATAGTTACCTCCAAATATAGTGCAACTATAAGATATTGGTTTTGAACTTTGTTTGTTTCCTTTTATTTGTATCTTACCTTTAAAAAACTCTTGTGTGTCTACTAAAATACGACAATCTTTTAAATCAGTAATAGATTTATCATCATCTATCTGAGAGTTGTAAATATTGTTAAACAACTTGTTATTGTTTTTAGTTGCAGGAACATCAAAAGATTTAGAGAAATCTCCAAACTTAGTTTCAACATCTCTAGCGTCAGAAACTAAATAACTTAATACCAAAGGAAAGTTTTGACTATCTGTTATGTCTAATGTTCCTAAAACACTATTTGTGTAATCTAATATTTGTATTTCTATTTTACTCATTAGTTAGATTGTGTATTTAATTTATGTGAGAATATATAATCTATGTTAAACTTAACCAATCCTTCTGACTGACTAACTGTATTTATATTACTATTTTGTATTATTACAGGCATATAATCTCTTGTTGATGGATGTGATGTAGGGTTTACAGCGAAAGCCCTTTTACTAGCTTCTGTTTCTAGCTCTATCCAGACATTAGGAGATGTTATAAGTTCCTCTAACCATTTGGCTTGTTTAGTGTTTAATGGTTCTGTAAATACACTACCACCTCTTGTTCCTGTTATACTTAATGTATCTATCTGACCTTTATATAAATCACTTCCTAATGGGTCGTTACTACTTGTAAAAGTATTCCCATCATATTGTTGTATGTATTGTTGATTTGTGGGTTTTCTTTCAAAAAATGTTTTACTTACACTTACAGATTCTGTAACATCTCTTTTAGCTGTATAACTATCAATACCTCCTAATCTATTCAACCAATGAAACCTGACAAAATCATAAGCTCCACACTCATCTTCCCTATCTATTTTATAATGTCTTACTTCACTACATTGGTAAGAATTAGACCCGTTATTTAAAAATAAAACAGCCTCCAAGTCTGTTACAGCGTCTGTAATAGCTCCTGTACCACCACTATTCCAAGTTTTAGTATTCAGATATGCTGGTGATACATTTTGTACAATGTATTTACGCTGGTCTGTTTGGTCTAATGGAGCAGTACCGACAGATGACCCACCAAAAGTTTCTTCGTAATCCCTAAGATTTATATAGTCTACAGTTGAACCAGAAGCATTTTTAGCTGTTACTCTTAAATAAAAATCAGTTGTCACTAAAGTAGATGAAGTACCATTAAATTTTCTTAAATAATATGATAACCATTCTGCTTCTTCATCCATTCTTACTAACTTAGGTGTATAAGAGGTAGAAGTAATGCCCTTATCTCCATTAGGACAATTTGAGAAAAAGTATTTTTGGTCATTTGTAGTACCTGTTATCATATAATTACTTGACAATGTATGTGGATTGTCATAATGTTGTGGAGCTGTGTTTAAAACTACAAAAGAAGAAGTCCCTTTTACTTGGTCAGACGAACCATCATTAGCTATAACTAAATTACTACCACCTGTTGTTTCTAAAACTTCAAATTTTAATCTGACATCAACATATCTTAAAGAGCCCTGAACGCTTGTAAAGTCATAAAAGTTATTTGTTGTATAATTTCCACTCATCTGATAATCTACCGACATAGCTCCCTTTTTTATAGGAACTAAAGTATAAGATAAAAAATTCTTTACTATTGGAGATATATCTACAGTAAATGTATGATAATCAACAGCTGTGTTAAAAGTGTTGTATTCTGGGCTTATACCCTCATTAGCCACATAAGGAATATCTCTTGACTTTCTAATTGTTCCAGCTTGAAACATATTACCACCACTAACAGCAAAAGAATTTTGATTATCAATACCTATAAAAACTTCAAATAAAACATTGACCAAATCTCCAGAAACTAAATCAACTTCTGTTGATAAGTTTGTAATATTTGCTAATGTATCACCAAATCTAGCTTGATAGATTAAAGGTTGATTACAACTTATTAATTGTTGCCCATCACTACTACGATAGCCAAAAGCATTCAAACTTCCAACAGGTTGTTTTATTAAAACTATATTTGAGGTACTACCGTTTAAACTTACTGCCATAATTAATAAATTCTATATTTGTTATTTAAATACTCTAATACATTGTTAATTTCCCCATCTGTTAATAGTCTACTATAAACCATAATTTCAGAAACACCACCATCAAAATAATTACCATTTGCTCCATCAGAACCTAATGTTATACTAGCGTTCTCTAAATTGGTATCTGTAAAAGGAGCAACATGTTGTTGAGTAAAACTATTGTTATTAGACTTTATAAATATTTGTGGTTGGTCACTTTCTATCATATTTGCTTTTATGGTAATTATGTTATATCCAGATGTTGCACCAGAAGATGGTGAAGAAGGAGAAACAAATCCCATATTACCATCATTATCATTAACTTCTAAATAATATAAATTTGACCTATATCCCAACTGTAAACTTTTTGTGTCTGTACCAAGATTATCAATACTCATTAAAAATCCTGTACCCGTTTTTTTATCAAACTTATAAACAGCGAAAGCTGTAATGGTTGTATCTACACCCGCTTGTTCTCCTATTGTTTGTGTTAATTGATGTGATGTACCATTGAAATCAATGTACGCTTTTTCGTTAGCTCCATCATATCCATATCTTAATGGTTGTTTTGAAGATGTTGATTGTTCTACATCTCTACCACCACCAGAATAATCTAACCATATACTTGTTTTTCTTGTAGCTACATCGTGTGTAACCCCACTATCTGCTCTAAACCAAGCAGTTAAATTTGGTACTTGATTAGGGTATTTTGATTTATTAGTAAAACATCTTGTGAACATTCTCATATCAAAAGACATAGTTATTTTTACTAATCTATCATTTTTTTCTTCTTTATCTCTTTGTATAGACAAACTATCTTTATTAATATAAACCTGTGTAGGTGTTGGAGATGATGTGGATGGAGATGTTATTGTACCTCCACTATAGTTAATCAAGACATTATCTAACCATTCCATAGCTAAGTCCTGTAAATTGTCCCACCTTCTTTGTAATGTTACCGCATCTTGTGCAGCTTTTTTGTAACTATTGTAAAATTCAAATTCTACTGTATATGTTTCAAAACCTTCATAAACATCAGGAATAACTGATGTAGGTGGCTCCATCAACATAAGTGGATATATAACATTATGGTCTTGATTTACCGCTCCTTCATAGTTAAACTTAAAATCACCATAAGTCCATTTATTCTTAGCTACAGTAACAAAATCATTTAGTCTTGTGATAGCCATATCTTTTTACTTTTTTTTCTGTTATGTTTATTCTTTAAGTGTATCTTTGTTCCAAGCATACCATTTCTTTCTGCTTGCAACTTTAACCACTTCTTGTATTCTTCTAATTTTTCTTTATCTTCTTCTGTAATCATTACATTACTTTATTTGGATTCCTAATTTTATCTGTTACTTCAGCCTCATAATCACTCACAGCTGTTTTCCAACTCATATATGTAAGAACTTTGTATAAATTAGTTTCCTTTACACTTTCAATACTATTTTTACCATCTACTGTAAAAACATTATCTTTAGCTAAACTGTACAGAGAATTTAACCAACCATAGGGTTTTATATACTTTTTATATAAACCTACGGTGTTTACGCCTCCTGTACTACTCTTTTTTCCTCCGAAAACATTTGGAAAGCTCTTGTCAATTTCAGATTTTGTATGCTTAAAAAAAAACTGAACTCCCATATGGTGTCCATTGTTAGATTTTTAAACTTTTCTGTCTTTTCCTTGACTAACTTTTCATCAAACACTTCTCCCGCTTCTCTGCATAAAATAGCCATCTGTTCTGGTAAGACATCAAAAATACCGTGTTTCATATTTTCAATAGTCATATCTAACTGAGTTGCTTCTATATAATCCCCAAAAGTGTTGTTATACATAGCTTCTTTTGGAAAAAAGTACTTCTTTTCTTCATATATAAACCCATCTACTCCTGTTGGTTTATATTCCTCTGTTAGTTGGCTAATGAATGACATAGCATTTATGATACTGTCTACATCAATCTTTTTTATGGTTTCATCATCAAGTTTAGTTATATACTTAAATATACTAACATTCAGATTCATAATCTGTATATCATTTAAGTTAGAAAGAGGATTTTCTTTATCAAACTCTTCTCCTTCTTTCATAGAAGCCTGACAAATCTGTTCGTGCTTCTTTATAACTTCATACCACCCTAACCAATAATTTAGCGTAATGTCTTTCCATTCTGTAGGAACATCATATTTTTTCCCACCAATATCTAATGTAACCATTTATTCTTCTATAATTAATTCAATTTCTTTTTTTAAAGTTTCCTCTTCGTATATATCAGTAATCTGACCAACCATCTCTGATGTTTTTACAAATAAATTGTCTTTTAACTTACTTATTTGTCCTTTCATAGAACTATTGTTTATGCCAGATAAAAAACCTATTGTTGAAAATAAAACTAAATTAGGCAACATATATCTCCATTCTTCTGCAGTTTCTCCGTTAGCCTTGTTAGTTTTTCTAAATTCGTTAGAATAATTAATTATTGTATTAAGAATATTGTTAAAATCATTAAATTTTCCCACAACCTCATCTTCAGTAACATAATATACCAAAGATTTAACATATCTCATATATTTTATCAATATATCTCTATGTTTGTCATTATCGCAATGAATTACAGCCATTTTATACAATTTTTACAAAAATAAAAATATCTATAATACAAACTACGAAAAAAGTAGAAATCTAGGCAAAATAGACTATTTTACCCGTATTTGACCATATTTCCTTGTTTACAGCCATTACAAGACAATCAACCATATCATCATGCTTAGCAGATGGAAATTTTACACATTGTTGTATAAATTCTTCGTTCCAATCCCCTTTCATCAAACTTACCCTACCACTTTCAAGTGTAGCTGATATATCTTGAACTCTTGCAACCTTGTCCTTTGTTGGTGGTTTGTCCTCCCTTACATTAAGTCCTGTTTCTCTTTGTAGTGTCTGTACGATAGATTTACCAGACGCTTTTGGTTCTACATATATTCTACTTCTATTTGTATAACCATTTCTTTGTACCCATTGTGGTATGAACTTAACTAAATCAGGAAAATCCTTATGAACATTAACGCAATTTACTATTTGCCATTTGTTTTCAACAAAAACATACGCAAGTAGTGCTGATGGGTCATTTTTTTGATTTGCAGTGTATGCAGGGTCAATTATAAAATTCACTACAGAATTTTCATCATATTTTTTGTCGGTATCTATTTTTAACCAATCTGCTCTTATCATACCACTGTTTAGTGGTGTAGGTGTCTGCATTAGTTGTCCAGCATAACCATAACTACCCAAAGCTTCTTTATAATCTTGTAAAATCTCTTTACTAAATCTTGTTTCCCAAAATAAACCTTCTTTTGTGTAATAACTTTCTAATGACTTAGGTTTTACATCTGGAGATATTTCTGCGGGTATGCAAATGTGTCTATACTTCATTCTGGTGTTTAATCCTCCAACTAAATAACCGCTGAGGTCGTTCTCGTGTATTCTTTGCATTATTATGATTCTGACCCCCGTCAGAGGATTATTCAAACGAGAGTAAAATGTTGTTCGGTACCACTCATTCGCATTTTCCCTTTCCACTTCAGACGCAGCATTTTTGGGGGAAACGGGGTCATCTATAATGAGAAAATCTGCTCCCTGACCTGTAATGGTACCTCCAACAGATGTTGCCCTTCTCATTCCCATAAAATTATTCTCATACCTTGCTTTTAGGTTTTGGTCTTTCTTGATATTGAAAATATCTCCCCATCTTTCCTTAAACCAATCACTTTGAATAACATCTCTACTTTTAGTTGCGTGTTCTATAGAAAGTTCTGCAGAATATGATGCGGTAATAAATCTAAGTTTTGGGTCACGAATCCAACACCATACAGGAAAAAGAACAGTAGTGATTAATGATTTAGTACTTCTAAACGGTACATTAATTACTATGTCCTTTGTTTTTGGTCTACCCTCAATAATTCTTTCCGCTTCTTCCTGTAATGTATTACACAAATATTTGTGATGCCAGTTTGTTGATAATGGTACTGATGGTTCTACTATATGCCAACTCAACTTAAAGAAATCGTAAAACGACATCTCAGCAAGTTTCATCTCAATAGCAAACTTAATAGGGTCGTCTTTAATCGTCGTACTCATCCAATCTTTTTCTTAACTCCTCAACAGATATATCTTCATTAAAATCAACCTTGATTCTTTTAGCTGTGTTGTCTGTAATCTCAGAAGAAGATAATTTAGGAACTGTGTAGTTCATTAATTTAGTAATTGCATTTATATACGCTTCTGGAGATTCGTGAAATAATTGTTCCA
>CAACVD010001102.1_pt1 | contig 13027 bp, 6 predicted proteins | sample 2381771 | NCBI WGS metagenome assembly CAACVD01 (sample SAMEA5211965, study PRJEB30684) | marine metagenome | biome: Marine; feature: Epipelagic; material: Water | collected 2015-10-15 | depth 15 m | reverse complement strand
GCAGCATCTGCGGTAGCAGTATCTGCAACATCAGTAGATTCCTGCGTTACAAACAATAGCTGTGTAAAGTTGTCGTTAAAGTCAACAGCACGTAGAGCACTACCAGATTGGAAGTTTGCTTCGATAGAACTATTGTTTGTATCCCGAAAGATTTTTACGTTATTAGTTCCAGCAGGCGGTGCAGTTGCAAAAGTAACACTAGAGCCACTTACTGAAATTGCAGTTGTTGCAACATTATTAACACGTGCTTTGACATCAGCTGTGTCAATATAAGGGACAGTAAACGTAAAAACCGTAGTTGATCCATCCCCATTATAAGTTTGAGAAGTAGTAGCCATTATTGTTGATTAAGGGTATCTTGTTGGACTTCGATAGCTTTTTGAATATTGCCAAAACGAAGATATTTCTTCGCTAGTTTGGCACCAAGAATAGTATCTACAGGGATGTCACCATTAGCAAGAGCTTTTTGCTCTGCTCTTTCAAGACCAGTCTTAAGAATTTTACGCAGTTTTTCGTAAACTGGACCAGTTTGTGGTGGAAGATCTACTTTATCTGAGTCTTTACCAGAGTTACGATGATTTCTAAGGTCATCTAAGAAGTCATTATAATCTTTATTGCCTTTAATTGCATCAACTTCACGCCAAAGTTCTTGTTCACCAACATATTTCATGATGGTTTCACGCTCAGTAGGTGAAAACTCATATTCACCACTAGAGTCACGACGCAACATTGATGTTTGATTAAAGCCAGTACTCAATAGCCACTGCCGCCACTCCTCTTGACCACCAGAAACCTTAATTGGACTGAGTGCACTAAGAATACGAAGCATTGGGTCATCAATATTACGTACAGGATCACCTGTCCAAGGGTCAATCTGTTCAGGAAGCAGTGTGTTAACACCAGGCAGCCTGTTGGCCAAGTAAGTACGCCAGTCGTTATAAATATCCTTCTGTGTTGAGCTGATAGCGTTGGAAAGCACACCTAAACCACCGCTCATTGGGATCATGGATCTTGCTTCGTTAGCTAAGAATCGCTGCATAGCAGCTCCTCTGTCACCACCAGCAAGCTGGACAAGTGGTTCCAATCCTTGGATAGGTGTTGACTGTGTAAAGCTCTGAGCAAAGGTCCAAGCAATATGACCGATAGTCTCTTCAATAGATTTTGGAGCAACACTATTAGCGTGATACGCCATATCGCCAATAATTGATAGAACAGGGTCAAATGGAGGGATACCGTCGTAGGAAACCCAGTTACCCATCAGTTTTATCATCTTTGGCTGGACGTTATTCTGTCTCCAGAAGCGTTGATCTTGCTTGCCAGGAGGAAGATTACCGCGAATATTACCCGCCAAAGCATACTGAGCAAGCCCTAAAGCAAGGCCAGTACCCATAGCAAGACGTCCCATATGTTCAGCCTTAAGGTTTTTGTAGATCATCATGAACTGCGGCTCTTTACTGGCATCAATACCGTGATCTAACAATGCCTCAATAATTTTTTCCTCATTATTTCCGGCCAACAAAAGCTTACGAGTACGGCCATCAACTAAGTTGGCGACAGGTAGGTAAGTTAACGACTTGCGAACCCAGTTAATACCCGTATTAGGGAACATAAAGAATGGAGTTAGTGCAGGAACACGGCTGGTAATTCCAGTGATGTAGTCAGCAATAGCAGTATCAGCATTAAGAGCAACTTCACCTGAAGTTTGCTTCAGCCATGTATCTTTGATCATACCAGTGTCATCAAAGATATTTCTATAATGCTTTTTAGCGACTGCTTCTAAATTACCTTTAGTTAAGTTGCCACCACCTGTCAGGACTTCATCATATGCACGGAACTTACTATTAGCAGTAGCAAGTAGAGTGTTGGAGTAAGTATCAATTGCAAGCATTGCATTTGTACCCCACCGCATAACGGGGTTGTGACCCATATCACGATTCCATCTCATCCACCGAATCATAAATACATCGCCAGTCCTACCTTCCTGTTTAGCCAGATCCTCTACACGTTCAAGAACTTCCCACCGTGCATCATCCGAAAACTGATAGTCTTTTCGGATACGATCCATGACGGATTGTGGGTCTTTACTTGCCTTTTTAAACATTTCAAAGGCATCTTTTAGTGCAGGACCTTGTGCATCAAATGCATTAAAGGCATATAAACCAGCCCGAAGACGCTGAGTATCTCCACTGATAGCGGCTCCTGCCATATATTCAATTGGCTTGAGAACTAGAGCAGCTCCGTTACCAACAAATGCCGTCATAGCAGACAATCCACTAAGAACATTGTTGTATCGAATCTGTTTTAGACCTTTTGCAAATAGGTTTAGTTGACCGTCAGGGTTATACAGCAAAGAACCAGGACTCATTTGTTTCCTAGCCCATTTCGTCATCTTGACAAGAGTGTCAACCTCTCCATTTGTGAGGTCATACGCCATTGCAAGGGTGTGTGCAGCCTGTGGATTTTGCTCCAAAAGGGACTTCATCCGGCTATGCATATTAATGGCATCTTCCCGGTTCTTAGTAACTAGTGAAGTGATCTCTTCGTACACTTCCTGCGGAGATTTTTTCCCCCAATTTTTTGGGTTCCACCAACGCTTGTTAGCCAGCGACCAACCGGCAATAGATTTGTTTAGTCCATACTCCTCAAACAAGAAACTCATCTTGTCTGTAATGATTTGAGTTGCACGGTCTGGGTCTACAGCACCCATGAATTTGTTAAGTGATTCAGAGACAGCCTCAATTTCAAGGCCAGTGGTCTTCATCACACGTGCAGACGTCTTGGCAACATCACCATCTAAATACAGTGATGTAAGAGCTTGAAGAGCAGGACCAACTTCCATAGCAGCAGGATCACTGATAGGTGAAGCTGTAACACCACGAGCAAGCTCACGGATGTCACGTTTGTCCATAAACAAAGATTTGAGTTGATCTACATCTTCAGCTTCTAGGACGTCACGCAACGTACGCCAACCACTCTCTTCAATCTCCTTATAGGTAACACGCATACCACCCCAGGCAGCGTCATATACACCAGCTTGAGACTTCTCTTCTGCAATACTCACAATCACGTCGCGGCTGCTGCCGTTGACACCAAGGCCGTCTTGCAGCATTGGATCAGTCACAACAGGTGTAGGGACACCTTTCTGTGGCATCGAATCCATAGTTGCAATATCAGCAGCATTACGAGCTACAGCACCTGGAGGAGAGCTGAACCGCACTGTTTGGCTAGGGTCAGCTAGTTGTGATTGAACATCTGGATCGTATTTTGTGTACTCAGGGTCAGCTTGGATCTTGCGGCTGCCAATCTCATCTGTTTGCCAGTCACGTGTAGCGTCTTGTTTTTCAACATAACTTTCAAGAGGATCTTCAGTAACACGTGAGTTACCAGTCCTGCGGACTTCATCGATGATTTCAGCCTTTTCTTGCTCCAAAGAACTGATCTTAGAGTCAAGAAGATCTGCTTCAATTTTTTGCAGACCCTTTGCTAAGCGTGCTTCATTAGCAAGCAAAAGCTCTTCATCAATTTCATGTGTACGCTTGACACTATATGGATCAGGGTTTTCAAGCGCAGCACTTAGTTTGTAGTTTTCAGCAATCTCCTCTTTAGGAATCATCCATTCCAGAGGACCTTTACCACGCTGCAGGAGATAGCCAAGAGCATCACCTGCAAGGGAGAAAATACCAGATTCCATCATCAGCTTGAATCGACGGACTGGTGGAGAATCACCGTCCATCACCTGCCAAGCATCAGGGATATTCATTCCCAGGGGATTGCCGAACTTATCCAGAAGGTCATCTAGACCAGAAGCAATGCCTTCATCGCGTTCGCTGTAATCACTGACACCAACAACAGCAGCATCAACCCCTGCAGCAGTAAAGACCTTTGAAAGACCACGTGCAATACCGCTACCTTTAGTAGCACGGAAAACAGCACTGCCAACCTTTGGAGCTGCCAATGCGGTGCCGGTTAAGGTAGGAACAATCAGGCCAGTAACGTCACGAACAAGCTGCGCTGTAGGTGAAGAGAATTTAGTTTTTTCGTCCCAGGCATCATCAATAGCTTGTCCTCCTGCAAGGCCAACTGCGTCCATACCAAGGTCGATAAAAGGCAAAGGAGTTGCACCAAGGACAGCAGGACCAACAATTTCCATTGCTTTGTAATCAGCCTCTGTACCAGCTGAAAACCGACCAGACTGAATGCCGTAGTTGTACCTTAACTTCTCTGTCTGAGCACGTGCCTCTTCTTCCTTTTGACGCTCACGTTCGTCACGTTCGTCACGCCGCTGCTGTTTAGATGTAGTATTAGGAGTATTAGAGTCTTCAGGATCACCTGTATACTCTTGTATCTCAGTATTGTAAAGTCTTTTAAGTTCCTCTTCTGTTAAGTTAGAGGGGTTGTAACTGTCCATTTAGTAAATCCTTAGACTTTATAGATGCTGCCGTCAGGCAGTTGAACAATGGATTGTCCTCGGTCTTTTGCAATAACGCGAGAACCGGCTTTCAGTTTGACCGGCAAGGCAGAGTCCCAATCAGGAGATAAGGACTCTTGTTCACCTTTCAGACGGACAAACATATTGACGTCATTTAATTCACTCATTTATCAAAAATTGATTGGGTTAGACGCAAGGTCTTTACGTGCCTGTTGCAACGCTGCACGTACAGCAGAAGCTTTAGTATTAGCTTGATTTCCCGAAGAATCGCCGTCGTAGGAACCCCTACCACTAGGTCCTTCAATAGCTGCAAATTCATTTGCTAAATCAAGATGAGCAGCGTTAATATCGTTAGACTGACCTAAAAGGTAAGCCCTAAGAGCTGGACGCTTATCTGTATTTAACAGCAGACCCCAAAAAGCTTTCGATTGGTTTTTCAAGCTATTGAAATTTGCATTATCAGCAATTCCTGCAGCAACTCTGCCTTGGTTCAGGACGCCAGGCGTACCTTGCCAAGAACCTGCCGCAAACACTTTGCCTGCAGCTTGTGCTTGTTCAACAGAAGCAAACGTAGAGTTACCTGGAACACGTCCAACACTGTTTGTGTTGCCTGTGTTAAAAATCAAGGCATCTCTAGAACTTTCTCCACCAGCAACTAGATCAAATAGACCACCACGATCAACAGCACTGCTATGTAAAGCCCGGTAAGTTGCAGCCGCAGACTTACTCATACCTGCAATATTAGTATGAGAATCACCATATTGCTGCATATAAACAAAAGCACTAGGGTCTACTTGTGGAACTTGTGCAATCTCTGCATAAGGTATAAACATATTAAGATCAGGATTTTGTTCAATAAGCTCCTTAACTTGCTGTGCAGGAGTTTTATCAGGTTGATTTTTTCCGTCATTCGTTTGGGATGACCAAATACCGGCAATTAGTTCAGGATTAGGATGGCCAAACTTACTTGCAATACTATGGACATTACTAAAACCCAAAGCACCAACACCTGTACGTGCCGGAAAAACATTAGAAACGCGGTCAGTAACACTACTAATTTTGTTCCAAGTTTTTGGGCTGTTTATAACACGTTTAAGTTCAGGATTTAATTCTGCAGGAGCGCGTAAGATGCCGAAGGAGCCTTCTGTTGCTTCAACATCCATACCCAAAGCCTCGAAGCGGCGATTGAGCATTTCTTGTTCAGTGATACCCGCAGCATCAGCGACTGCCTGATCAAAGCTTGTCAGTTTGACAGGTTGACCGGCTTGGATCTGTGCAGCATAACTAGGAATGTTAGCATCAATATCTGTGTACTCTTTGACATCCAACAGTGAAACACCATCACCACGTAATGTATAACCAATCTGTTGTGGAGAGTTAGTACTTCTAACTGGTACTTGCTTAGCACCAGTATGGCGGCCAGCAGTTAGTTTAGAATAAAAAGCAGTGTCACCAGAAGTGCGGTCTACAAAAAACTCTCCTTCTTCGTTTCTCAATTTTTGTTCAACATCAGACCAAGCTTTTGCAGCTGCAACTGCAGGTGAAAACTCTTGGCTGTATGTTTTATACAGTTGCAGATACTTATCAGCAGCTAAATCTGCGGCAGCAATCGCAGAAGAATGACGCGGCTGACCAGAAATTTGGTCTCGTGTTACAGCATTAGTAGTAATCAGCAACGACTGTGCTCTAATAGTCTTTTGTGAATAACTAAGACCATTAGGTAAAGTTACCGTATTAAGTGACTGTAGCTCTTTCTTTTTTTCGTTGTATAGTTCAATAGGAAGACCAGCCGTAAGAGCATCATCTAATCGTTCCTGAGTTAAATTTTGCTCGGCACTAAGTTGATTAATTTCAGCAATGACAGCTTTATTGCTAGAGTAACTTTGATGTTTATTAAGTAAATAATTTTCGGCAGCACGTGCTTCATCAAAACTAATAGTACCGTCGCGCTCTTTGTCACGGACTGCCTTTGTACCACCGACAAACTCGTCAACATCAAACAAGTTATCATCAGTAAACGAGGCTTGAAAAAGCTTTTCACCAATTTCCTTGCCACGAACCTCTGCAGCTTCTAGGATCTGTTGTTCCTTAGCACGGTGTAATTGCTGAGCTTTAATGAGTAACTCTTTACCAAAAGGTGTTTCACCAATGGGAACACCAGGCATGTGCTTGAACTCGCGCTCACCTACTGCTCTTGCAAAAGCCACAGGGTTATCAGTAGCAGGCAAAACAGTGTTGGTAATATTATTTAAAGCAGCACCATGTCCAACAGTAGGGTTTAACCTAGACTCATTAATATATTGAATCGTATTGCTTACACGATCATCTATGGTGTCACCTACTAAAATTTTTTGAACTTTTGCTGAATTATAATTTTCTACAGCCCTACGAGTTAAATTTCCGCTGTACTGCAGGACACGAGAGTTAATAGCATTACGTGTCTTTTTGTCAGCTTCAAGAAAAAGTGTAGGATCCCTACCTTTTTTTAAATCAGCAAATAGTTCGTCATTTAGTGCGCCATAAATGCGACTTAGCTCTTCAGACGATGGAATATTACCAGCAATGACATCGCGTAGAGGTGTTTCCTTGGTCTCACCGTTAAAGATATAGGATACAACTTTATCTGGATTTTGACGAATAATATCATCAAGCATACCCCGCTCAACAGCCGTGGCTTGCTTGTCAGCTAGTAATTGTGCAGCCTCACGTTCTAAACGCTCAGGACTAATAAAAAGGCGAGCAAAAAAATCTAAATCTTTACCGGCTTTTTCAGCAAGTGTAGCCGCAGTCAAACCAGCAACTTCGCTTTGTTTGTCAAGAGCTAGTTTTGTATTTAGACCAAAACCTTCAGCATCCTTTGCTTGAGGGACACGTTGTTGGACCTTACCCTCTGTCTGGATAGCAGCTTCCATCGAGTCTCGGGCTTGCTCAAAACCTTGTTTAACAAGTGCACCGCCAGCTTGAACAGCCGCCTTCGACAGAGATGCAAGTGCTTGCATGGTCCGTGCATCTTGATCAGCAGCCTCTCTACGCTTCAAAGCCTTGTCTTTCATCGCAACTTCATCGTTACGCTTCTGGACCTCAGCAACCTGTCTCATGTTGTCCATGAGCATTTGATGGTTACGAGTGTTCAGCTCTTTGTCACGCTGTCTGTGGGCGCGGAGATTATTGATGAGGGTAGCGTTCTGCTGTTCTTCGATAGCACTAACAGCACGCATACTTTCAATAATATCCTCAGCCTGCTTTAGCACACGTTCGGAGTCATCATAAATTTCTGGACTAGCATTCTCAATAGAACGCTCTTTAGTATAGAATTGTGCCATTAGTAATCAAATAATAATTAAAGCCAACCCGAAGATCCAATACCAGAAAGTAAAGGTCCTCCTATTCCTGCTACTGGACCTAATAACATAGAACCTCCTCCAGTAGGAATAGCAGCACCAGCAGCTAAAATCGCTCCACCAATCTGAAGAATCTTGCCGAAGATACTTGTCTTCTGTTGTGGTTGCTTTGGAACCTGACCCTTTGGTACTTCAACAGGAATTGGAGGCGAAACAAAGTCAATCTTAGGAATTTTAAAGGGCTCTTTAGGTGCATCAGCAAACGCGGGTTCAGTCAAACGTTGTGCGTATGCCTGCTGGTCTGCTTTAAACTTATCAAAGAAGATCTGTTCCTTTGATTGTCGATAACCATTCAACGCGCTAATTAAAGTTTCACCTAACTCTTCACGTTGCATATTAAACCGGTTATTAGCAACAGTCTCAAGTTCAGTAAGACGAGCACTTTCAAGAGAAGTTTTCGCCTTAGTAATTTCCTTAGTGGACTTGGATTCATTTTTAGACAAAGTCTCTTGCTCTGTAATAAATCCTTTTTGTTCAGTAGCTCTTAAAGTAAACCTATTTAGAGAGTCATTTAGTTTTGCAGTATTTAAGCCAGCCAGTGCCATGATGGTCTGCTCAGCACGAGAGGCTGAAACACCTTGCCGTCCTGTGGCGCGTGTCTTGCCTAAATTAACAATATTTTGAATCTCAATTTGTTGTCTATCAAAAGCAGCACGAGCTTGCTGCTGTTCCAGCTCAAAGTCAACACCAGAGGTTGCTTGACGTTGCTGCAGGTTGGCAGCAGTGTCACGTAGCAGTCTGTTCTGCTCTGACTCAAAATCAGTAATACGAAGCTGCTCTTGCTGGGCTGCAGTTGAGATAGCTTGCTCTTGACGCCTCAGACCAAGCTCCTCTTCTTGAAAAGCTACTTGCTTAGCACGCTCATCAAAGACAGTCCGCGAATCACGTAGAGCACGCTTAGCACCCTGCATATTGAATGCAAGTTGATTAGCAACGAACTGTTGATTTTGCCTATAAGCCTCAAGCTGTGCATTCATCTGCACATCCCGCATCATCATCTGATCGCGGAATTGTTTCTTTGCTTGAGCTTCTTGAATAGCGCGGGATGTTGTAGCTGCTTCAAACTCCCTTGCCGACTCATCTAAAGCGAACTCATAGTTTGCCAGGTTACTAAGGTCCTGGTACATCTTGATGTTCTTCATCGAACCCTCACCCTTGTAGTAGTCAGGGGTCAAAGGTTTAGAAAGCGGATTAGAAACAACTGACTGAAATTTAGTTTCGTCTTTTTTTGCCATTAAACTCTCCTATAGTTTTTATCAGAATATTTACCTTCCCATTGAGCTGAAGACAAAGAAACGATATAAGGCGTGTTACTAGAGATTTGCAACTCGTAACCAGTATTACGCTGCAAGATAGGCACGTTAAATAAGACGCGGTCATCAATGGGAACACGGTCATATTCATACATATTTGTTTGAATCGTAGTAGCGTCGAAGGTTTTAGTTTGTTGATTAGTGGCTGTAACCTTAAATGAACAGCTTGCAGAAAGTCCTAGAGAAAATTTAATCCTATGAATAGCTAGATACGCTGAGACATCAGGAAGGTTATTTGACCGATAGTATAAAAACGGCATGTCAACACTAAAGGTAAGTTTATAACCTACTAACCATTTGGTGTCCGTAAGGTCTTTACCAGGAATAGCAAAATAAGAACCTTCACTATCAGTACCAGTCTCACAGTCCTGAAAAAAACCAGAAAAGGTTGAACCAGTTTCCACATCTTGCACAGCAACAGGGCTTAGTTCAGATATGATTTCAAAAGGAACATAAATACGTGTCTCATTATTTGTGTACCTTTTACCCGTAGGGTAATTAGTAGTAGCTTTAGGATCAGCAATAAAATCAAACGCTGGATTAGATGCTTTAATACTACCTGCTGTAACCTGAGTACCAGTAGGTACAGTGTTCAGCTGTGATACAAGCAAAGTGAGTTGCGTACCTTGCTTAGTAACAGCAAACATTTCATCGTTATCTGTTTCGATAAACTGCACATCACCAGGCAGTTCCCAGCTGTACCAGCCGCGCATCAAGACTTGCTGGCCTTCAGTGTAGTTACGATAGTAATAAACCTTCCGTGATGACTGATCGTAAAGACCAATAAAAGAGTTTTGAGAATTAGAAAAAAGCGCATCTACAGTATTAGGAATATACTGTGTGACTTGCTTACCAATATCTACAAATAGAGGATTAGCTCTTTGACCTTGAGTAACCATACTTAAAGTACGGCAATAGTCAGTAGTCTTATTTACAAAAACAATGTCACTACCATTTTCAACAGGGGGAATAGACTCATCAATCTCATAATTTGAAATTGATTGAATAACTGATTGAGACGGCGTAAGAACACCCGTATCAGAAAACAACATGAATTGCTGCTGTTTACTGAAAAGAACGACACCCTGTGTAACGGGGATAGCGGCAGATAGTTTTACAGGTCTAAGGCTTACACACTTCAAGTCAATCGGGTCCGCATCTGACTGAACTTGTGCAGAGACAACAAAAAAGTTGAAGAAACTATTTGGCTGACTCATGATCACATTTTCATCAGACAAGAAACCAAGACGGTTGTTGGTGAAGAATAAGTGAGTAATTTTTTTGTCAGTAAAAGATGCGTTGGGATTTGTATTTAAATCACCGACTGTTCTGTTATCGTATGGACAAGATTCAAAAGTGAAATTACCACTGCTGTCACGTCTAATGCGATGTGGCAATGTAGTCGCGTCATAACCTAAAGTAATACCGGGCTTTGCTGCCTCATTCCAAGTTGTACCATCAGAGAGAACATAGAAGTCATCCTCAGCAGCACTCGTATTCGACACAAAATAGTAGGCACCATTATTTGCAGAAGCAGCTGGCAAATCAGCTACACTAGCAACAGTTGTGAAGCTACTTCCAGGTGTAGTGCCTGATGTAGATACAAGCTGATTTTTATTAACGATAAGAATTTGGTCTAATCGTGAAACAACGTGGAAATCGTTAATACCACCATTTAGATAAGCCTGACCAGTTTGGTTGGTAATAGTTTTTTCTACACCAGTATTGACATTCCACATCTTGACAGTCTGGCTTTTAATTACACCTACATAAGCCTCAGTGCTGTCAAATCGATAATAAAACCAATGTCCATCTGCATAGGTAGTGGATGTATTGGCTCCAAGGTTAGCTTTCCACGTATACCCATTGCGTTTTACTAAACCAAAAGTCGGATCTAGAACACCGTTGATGATCTCTCTAACTTGTCCAGGTACTTTTTGATCATCTGGTTGAGTTGAGACACCCCCTAGAAAGCTTGGTATTTGTTGAGAGATATTAGGCATCAGTAACGAGATAGTGCGGTATAAGGTTGATAGCTTGTGTAGAAGTTTCCGCCTTCTGGATGACCAAAGAAGGTATAATCACCCTGATTACACTCATACTCAAGTGCATAAGCTTTCTTTTCTGCCTCAATAGACTTAAGAATCTGGTACTGTGTAGAGTCGCTAACAAGTCTATTTGCGTAGATAGTCGTAGCCTTAGCTAGTACATAGTCTTGGATACATTTAGGCAGATAGATGTAATCGTACAACTTGGTGACATCACAATCTGGAGAATAATCCCAATTGAAGGTATGTTCCTGCCGATCGTATAAATACAAACCTGCAGGTACACTAGATCCGTCATAACGGATTACAGAGTTATGACCTGCATTATTGTGATCGTTAGAAAGATCAATCGACAAGACATCGTCTGCAACTGCAATCCTGGTTTGTTCAACACCAGCCAAGGTGACATTTACACGAGATTGTTTTACATGATATTCAGTATTAAACGTCCAGCCTTCTGCCTGCACCACACGTGAGCTTTTTGTCAACGTGTCAAAAGCAAGCGCAACGTCCGGGTTAGTTGCTTCTAGTTGGTTAACAGGAGCTTGGCCGACAGCCGCAAGCATCTCATTAACTGCATCAAGTTGTTCTGTAGTTGGATTATTTGGAATTGTTGCCATGAGAGATACTATTGGAATAAAAAAAAGGGACCCCGAAGGATCCCTTGTATAAAGAAATATCAGCTGAATGCAGCAGGAGGAGTAGCTGTACCAGCAAACAGTTCGACAGAAGCAGCAGGGTTCAAGTAGTCACAGCCACAGGCAAGACGACCCAGCATCACGTCACCCTGATAAATCACGGAGACATCACCACTGGTGGTCTGCACTTGAGGACCGATAGCTTCAACCATAGCGGCTGCTTCCTTTTGGAAGATCAGACCACAGGTGTTGTTGAAGTTACTAGCTTGACCGTAGTTGTTGTTGATGCCGGTCACCGAAGTGCGACCGTCTTCAAGACCTTCGCTGACGAAATTGCCAGTGTTACCAGGATCAGTGGTACCAGGGTTGGTAGCAGAACCAGTACCGTACTTAGTACCGTAGTTGCCGAAGAAAGGAATGTTCATCGACTTGTAGATCTTGATACCAGCAATCTCAACAATGCCTTGACCAGACTGCAAAGCACTGCCTGTCTCGTCGCGGTTAATCAAACCGTTAGAACCGGTTTCTTGAATCAGTGCGTAGTACTGACGGGGGTTCAGGACAGCAACACGGCCATCACCAGAAACACCTTTCTCATCGAGAGCCGCAGCTGCATCGTAAAAAGCGGTTACCAGTTTGGCAGCATCATATGCATCCGAAGCGTTGGCAGTAGCGCCGACACGGATTTGAGTACCACCGGGCTCTTCCATATCTTGAGCACCAGTGCCGGTGCCTTGAACAGGGTGAGCCTGACGAGCACCTTTGATAATTGCACGGAAGGCAAGGCGATCGTATTTCTCAGCCAGTGCATAACCGATTTTCCGGGAGATCTCAGACCTAAGGTCATAATGAGAAAGAACTTCATCCAGGTTGTAGACGAAAGCAGAGCTGATCAACAGGTCATCACAAGTGATGGTCTTCTCAGACACTGGGGGAGCATTGTTGCTGTCACCCAGGATGCTGTTGCCAGGAGTATGGAACTCCGAACTGGTACGACCAGTGAAGATAAACTGAAGAGATTTGCCGTTCTTCAGAGTACGCTTCATGATCAGATCACGAGCGATAGTGTTGCGTTGGAAACCTTTGAACATCTCGCCACTAAACAGTTTCAAGTAAAGGGCGCGGCTATCGGTTCCAAAGTTGTTTGAACCCGGACGCGTAAGCTGCGCGGGGTTCGTAGAAGATTGAAATGCCATTA
>CAACVD010001101.1_pt1 | contig 13028 bp, 17 predicted proteins | sample 2381771 | NCBI WGS metagenome assembly CAACVD01 (sample SAMEA5211965, study PRJEB30684) | marine metagenome | biome: Marine; feature: Epipelagic; material: Water | collected 2015-10-15 | depth 15 m | reverse complement strand
CATACGTACTCATAAATATGATATAATAAGCTATGGCTGAACCAAGAACAAGAAATCGAACTCCTTTTTTGGGAGAAACTGACCAGGATGAATTCAATGCAACCAGCACGCTTGGTAGCAATGACTTGGGTCAACAAATTTATGATACGACAACTACAGCTCAGGAATCCGCTTTAGCGGCTTCAATTGTCCCAAAAGTAAAGGATTTTGTTAAAAGGGACATAACTCCGAATGCCTTAAAGGGTATTAAGACGATTAATACGTTGAGCAAAGTAGGCAGAGCGACTAGTGTCCCTTTAGCGGCCCTAACTATAGCAGATATGGCTGCGAAAGAGGCTGATATCTTTGGTACGGGTGAAGGTCTTATTGATTACACAAGCAGGAACACTGGTGAAAAAATCTTTAGTGCTTATGATGCTGCAACAGGGGCAACCAAGAAAGCAGAAATGCCCGCTCGCATGAGTGAAATCCTGGAGCAGTACGATAAGATACCAGTGGAAAGAAGGGAGATTCCAAGGGAGCAATTCATTAAGAATCTAGAGCAAAGGTTCGGGATGCAGGAACCCAACCTTGAAACGGTTTCAAGTCCTCGTGGACCTTCTGCTAATGCTCCTACTTTTACTCCTGCTCCTACTCCTACCCCTGCTCCTGCTCCTGCTCCTACCCCTGCTCCTACTCCTACCCCTGCTCCTACTCCTACCCCTGCTCCTGCGCCTGATCCTGTTTCAAGTCCTCGTGGACCGTCTGCTGATCCTGGTGTCGCCGCGACCGAAGTTGAGAATTTAATAAGAGGCGGAAGTTCAGGCGGAAGTGCATCTGGTGATGCGTTGAGACGCCAAAGAAGGCTACAAAAGGGACAAAATTCACTGCAGGAAAATGTAGTTCAGTTACCTGATGCAGCCTTCGGTCCTCCTCCCGTCAAAGGAGTCGTAAAGGATATTCCAAGGCGTGACGCTACAGAAGCGATGTCAAATCAAATGCGCATGCGAAACAATCAGCAGCGCAATCTGCGTGAATACTTTGGTGGTAATGTACCCACTTCAGTCATGGATAGTTCTGGTAGAATTGATCCAGAAAAAGCTCGTAGGTTGGCTTCTGGTAGAATGTTCAAGGACTCTCAGTTAAGAGATATATTTGGAAGCGGACCCGAGCTACAGAGAGCAAAGGCTCTTCAGGACGCAGGCTTCAATCCCATAACGGAAAAATCATTCCTGGAGGAGGAGGCTAACCTTGAGTACAGGCAAAGACTCTCTATTGATGATTACAGCGCGGCTCGTCAAGAAGCTTTAAATGTTGCTAATTCACGAGAATTGCAAGGGCAAGACCGAGAGGACTTCATTAATGACTACATAATGGATTCTCTTAAACAAGACCCGTTTAATCCATTTGATCCAGGATCTTATGAAGAGCAGGAAGAAGAAGAAGATTCTGTCCCGCAGTTCAGCACAGAAGAAGAGGCTCAAGAAGCGTTTAAACGAGGGGAAATAAAGGAGGGAGAAAGTTATATCGTAAACGGAAAAAGCGGTAAGTTCGACCCGAAAGGAAAGAGAAATTAATATGTCACTTGTATCAGATGAAGAACTGCAAGCAGAACAAACTCAAGGCACTAGCCTCGTGCAGGATGCATCATCTACAGGTGTAGAGGTCGTCTCTGGTTTAATCGGTGAACTTGGTGCGAGAACAATTGGAAAAAAAGTACCCTTTGGGAAAACCGCCATCAGGGCGATATCGGGAGGCGTTGGTAGTTACATAGCACAGAAATCCGTAGAGGGCAGAAAAGAACCTCAGGTCGGAAGATTGATCGCTGCGGCTGTTGCTAATTCCGTTCCACTAGAAAAAGCGAAGATCTTTACAGCGAGACCTATTGCAGAGCTAGCTACGAAGGGTGCAGGTATAGCTGCTGCAGAGACTGCAATTGCTCAGCAGATCGATAACGGAGAAATAGATCCAACTAGTTTAGGTGTAAGTGTCTTAGTTGGTGGAGCGCTTGGTGCTGGGGTTGGTAAATTATCAAAGAAGTTCATTAGGACATCAAATGAGTTAGTCGGTAAAGAACCAGAAGAGATAGAAAGAATGATTCTTAACGGCGAACTTGATGACGATGCCATCAGGGACATGCTTAGTGTTTCCAAAAATAGGAATGTCTCTCAGGCAGAGGTGCAAAGAGTAAAAAGCCAGATTGAAATAGAAGCAAAGGCGAGGTTTGAGGTTCAGGAGGATGCTCCATTTATTCAGAGGCTTCTTCAGTTCAAGAATTACTTCGTCCCGTCCAGGGCGATAGGTAAAAATGTAAGAGAAGAGTACTTTAATTTTGAAACGAACTTCCGCAGAGCGGAGGCGCTTTCCACTAGATTAAAGAGAAATGTCGACAATTTAATCCTGAATAGACCTGAATTAAGAAAAGACATCAATGATTTCATACAAGGGAAACCGATGTCTGCAGAACTTGCTGCGCATCCTATCTCGGGGGACTTGAGAGCCGCTAGAGATATTGAAATACAGTCAATGCAGGAATTGTACGAAGCTATTCATGATTCGGATACTATTAATTTTTTACCAAAAGAACAGAGAGAAAAAATATTATCCAGGATGCAGGATAGCATTCAACGTGGTGTTCATGTTTATGATTCTTCCATGTACAGAGCTTTTTATGATAAAACCTTTACAACGAACATCAAGGAGGATGCTGTCGTTCAGGAGGTTTTTGATACACTCATGCGCGGGCAGGACCCGACCAATGAAAAAATTGTTTCCGCTGCAAGAAAACAAGCGGTTAATCATGTAAAATACCTAAAAAGTCTAACGAGTGGAGATAAGACAAAAACTCAGGCTTTGGTGGCTGCTTTACCTGGCCGATTTGAGAAGATAATTGATAATCATATGCCTGGTCCTGTTGAAAGGAAGTTTTTAGGAGAGGTTACATCCAGTCTTCAAATCCCTGGAGAAAGATCCAGATTTTTAGTTCGTGATCTTATTATGCACAAAGCAAGAATTGACGCTGATAAGACAGTGCTTCAAGCATTAAGGGAGTCAGGTCAAATCAGCTACGAGAAAAGACCAGGAGATACAGAACTTAAACTTCCGTCCAGCAGCGGCGTGGACGCAAATGGCAGGCAAATGTACGTTCCGTACTCAACGGGTCATGCTATTCAGCTTTTATTCAAGGAAAGATATCAGGATCAGGTTGCTTCGTCTGCTGCGCAGCACATGCTCGATATAAATTCTAGACTCGTTGGGTATTCAAAAGGGGCGAAGGTTGTCCTGAATCCTGGATCTTACTCTGTTAATTTAATCGGTGGGATTATTGCTGCTTTGTCTAATGGGGTTCTGCCTACCCCGACCAATATTAAAAATTTTACGAAGGGTTTTGGTTTAGCAAAATCTGAGTTGCATTCCTTGTACAATTTAAGAGAGGGCAAGGGGGTTCGGGGTATACGAAATTCCGAAATCAGACAGCAGGTAATTCATGATGTAAATGAAATGTACAGATACGGGATTGGCAACGGCAGCATAGCGGCGAATGAAGTTGCTGACGCAATCAATAACGGAAAGGTGCAAGGTCCCGTGCAGCAGGTATTTGATGCCGCTGGTAAATTGTACAATATTTCTGATACTGCATCCAGATTTACAATTTTTAAGCATAATGATAATGTTTTTCAACGGATACTAAAAAGTTCTGGTGCTTCTACTGACCAAATAAAAAGGATCGCCGCAGACGTAACCAATGACACATATCAGAACTATGACCGAACCAGCAAAATTGCTAAAGAAGCTTCACGGTTAGGTGTAATGCCGCAATTTGTTACGTTCACGCTTGAGATGTTCAGGAATACTTACAATCAAGCCGTTATTGCAGCCAGGATGATTAATGGAGATGCCTTTGCTGCCAAGTACGGTCTTGAGATGAATGACAAAATGAGATCTGAATTGCTTTTCGAGGGAACTAAAAGAGCGGGCTTCATGACGGCGGTTCTGGGTTCAACCTTCGCTGCACCGAAATTAATGGGTGCATTGGGCGGTGGACCCGCTGAAGGAGATGTAATCGAATCCGACAAAATGGAGGACTTCAGGTTCTTTTTGCCTGAGTACGCAAGAGACAAAGATGTAATGGGTACATTCAACCCGAAGACAAAAAATGGAATTTTTGCTAATACGAGTTACATTTTTCCGCACGCAGTTATGACACAACCCGTTTCAGCGATAATTGCGGGTGCATCCAATATGATTGATGACGAAGAGGGCGTAAGAAGTTTTTATCGCTTGGCTGCAGAAGAGTTCATAGGTGAAGGTACGTTTGTCGGGCAAAATATTTACAATACTTTTGCGAATCGTGATATGCGCGGAGAAACGATAACAGACAGAGAGGGCGCACAAAAGCTTAAGGATTTAATTGTTGAGTTCGGGATTCAAACCTTTGAGCCAGGTATCTCCAAGGAGGGCATAAAGCTAACTAGGGCAATCGGCGGAAGGGGGGATTACAGTATAAGTGAAATTCTTTTGAGACAGGTTGGTTTACGTTATCAAAAAATTAACGTATCGGACATGGCGAAGTACAGAATTCAGGACTTCAGCCGTAGGTATTCTGGCGCTAGGGGGGAGTACACAACTGCATTGAAGTACAAAGACCTTTCTCCGCAGGGACAGCAAGCGGCGTACGAGAGGGCTGTATCCGAGCAGAAATCGGCTTATGATCGCGTGCAGGAGGCTTACAATCGGTTGGATTCCTTTGGGTACTCCTCTGATGAAAAAATAGATGTCCTTCGTTCGGGCAACGTAAAAAGTAGCGACATATACAGAATTAGCCGAGGTATGCCGTTCAAGGCATTTCAGCCAGGTGTAGCAAAGTCCATTGGTGAGCAGTACAGCGAATTGTTCGATAATAAAGAACCTTCTTTTGTCCGAAAAGAAATATCTAGATTACGCAAAGGCTCAAAAGAAGATAAGCTGCAAGCTGCTAGGTTTTTCTCTGAGTTCAAGAGACGCTCTTCAATCAAACGCAAGGGTAGGTCCAAGGAGGATCAATTGCTTATGAATATGTCCATAGCTGAAAGAGCAGAAATCTTGGCTGATATGAATGTCCTTGGCGATAGATCCCTGTACAACGAGTACAAGCGCAAGGGTATAATAAGCAAAGACGTTAATACGTTGCTTAATAAATAACCCTTTCTGGGTGCGTAACTAAAAAAGGGCAAAAAAAACCCCCTCGAGAAAGTCACTCCAAGGGGGCCGAGGATTGAACAAGGACCACATACAAGCCCCGCCTGTTGTTACCTTCAGGCTTACCTCTAAATCAAATAATTATGATTTTGATAAAAGTCTTTCTGCTTCTGTTGTCAAGTGCAGTCCGAACTCTTTTTTCATCTTTTTGTTTATCTCGCTTTTATCAACGAGCTGCTTTGCGTAATCTGTAAGCTTTGGTTGATCGCTATTTTTGTACAGATCATTCATCTGCTTTGCGTATCTTTTCTCGCGTTGTAATTCGTCATGCATCTTTGCCTCAAAGTACTTAATGCAGCTTTTTACGTTACTTTCATTCATTAGTAAAACCTCCCTAGTTTGTTATAGAACTTGAACTCGCCTTTTACGTCTCGCTCTCCTTCTCTGTTTTTGGCTATATTATATATCATCTTTTTGTATTCTCCGTTTATATCTACCCGCGTAGCTCTGTCCATCGTCATACCATCTGGGTACATCAAAATGATGACGTCAGCATCATTTTCAATATCTCCAGAGTCCCTGAGATGATACAGTTGCAGCGCTTCTGACTTCGCTCCCTCTCTATTTATTTGAGAGAGCAAAATCACGGGCAGGTTCAGTTCAATTGCCATCTGCTTGATTTTGTGACTGATGTCCGATATCGCCTGGACTTTATCGAACTTTCTGGCGTCCCAAGGAATCAACTGCAGGTAGTCAATTATTACGAGTTCAATACCGAACTTGCGATGCATAGTCCTGCATTGAACGACTAAATCCTCTACGTTACGAACCTTATGACTTGTGTACATGGGCAACGCTTGTACATCCTGCATGGTTAGTTTTACATCTTGCATTTGGTCCTCCGTAGCTGTGCCATTGCGCACGATAAATGAAGGGACTCCTGATATTGTATGAATCATTCTCTTCAGTATTTGCTTCTGTGGCATCTCCAGGGAGAAGATCATGCAGGGCTTTTGCTCCCTTTGCATGTTTCTTGAGCCTATATTAAGCGCTAGCTGGCTTTTACCGCATGAAGTAGGTGCAGCTATCACCAAGACCTCTCCAAGCCCTACACCGCCTTCTGAGAGCTTTTCGTCAAGGTGATCTATATAACTGCGGATAACCTTAGGTTTGTACTCTCCAGAAAGCATCATATCGAACTCCTTCTGGATCTCCCGCATGCTGCTATCGATACCCTTGTTTCGGTTGCTGCCGTCAGCTAGATTCAGTATAAGATCTTCAACCTCGGAAGATATCTCTTTGGAGTTCTTGGACTCGTCCTGCATGCTCTCTACGCTGATCTGAAATTTGCGTATCAGTTGGCGCAGATTGGACTTCTCCTTGATCGTATCAATGCAGTACCCGCGTTGTCCAGTCGGGTGCTTGCCGATACTATCGAACATACTCTGTATCCCCCCGATGCTATCCATCAGGTTGTTTTTCTTTAATTCTTCAGAGATTGATATTTCATCAATGCAGTCCCCTGATTGAACTATACTTTTTATGCATCTAAAAATTATTTGGTTTTTGTAATCGTAGAAGTCCGATTCCTGCAAAGTTGCCGCCGCTTCATCGAAGGCTGCTGTACCGTCATCAGCCAGGAAGCTCGCTAGAAGTTGTTGTTCCGCCTCTACGTTCTTCGGTGTCGTCGTTTGCTGTAGCATCTATTTTTGTTAAATGTTCTTGTAAGGATCTTGAGAGGACAATGCATGTCCTTATGTCCCTGTAAAGATCTTTCTGTTGAACCTTTTCATCTATATCCTGAAGGATACGATTAAGCGTTCTTATTCCTGAAATTATTTCTTGAATTTCTTGCATACATAAAAAAGGAGAGGCCGCATAAGCGACCCCTCCCGTGCATCGAGGATAACTAAAAAGGCATATCTACAGGAGCAGCAGCAGGAGCGCTTTTCTTCGCTTCTACTTCCTCCTTGGAACGAACCTGTCCTTTAATGAACTTGCCTACCTTTTGGTTTTCGTTGAACCAGCAAGAAATAAAGTACTCCTCGCCGTTGACGTTAAGCGTCCCGCGCATGTCAGGTTGCTTATCGTTGTCTTTGTTGTCGTTCTTGAACAGAACGAATTTATTTGTGTTGTCGTATTCTGGCATAATTAAAATAAATCTTCAGTTTTGGTTGCGTTAGTCTTAGGCGATTCTTTGCCGTGCTTGTTAGTAGCATCAGGATCAAGACTAGAATCAGAGATACAGAAAAGATTACCCAAAGCACGCTTGGAGCTGTAGCTTGCTGCAGAGCCTGTAATCTGAGCTTCATCCATACCCTTTTTGGTATCAGCTTCACGTGCGTACCCTGTAGAGGATAAGCCTTCGTCTGTAGTAACGTCTATTATACTAGCTGTAGTTTTTACGTACAGTCTAGAGCCTATTTCCTGCATCTCGTCCTGAGATACAACGATGCACTCCAATTCACCCAAAAGAGGCTTGATTGAAGCTAGTATATCTTCAGCGGATCTGTAGTTGTATCCGCCGAACTTGTTCTTTTGCCCTTTGGGCGCCTTCAGCGATGTTTGAATCGCGTGCAGTTTTTGTCTTATGTTCATGTTTTCCATTATTATTTTTCCCATTTATCTTTCTGTAGTGTTTTTCTGTACTGCTTCGTTAGTTCAGCAGCACTTAGACCATCAATACTCTCAAAATCAAAACCCATGTCAAGTAGTATTTGGATCTTTTTTGAGATGTTTTTTGCTTTGAACTTTTTAATTAATTGATTGCAACCCACTGGATGCAAGATATCCTGATGTTCTTTTTCTATGTGATCTGCCATATTACGAAGCGCTTCGGGTAAAGTTAATTTACTGCTCTTCTGGCAGTAACGCCTCCAGGCGTTTTCAATCCTACCCAGCATTGCATTGCTCTGCCTGTGAAGAACTGCACGAACCATCCCCGTCTTATGACAATGATCCAGGACCGCATCCTGCATATCGGCATGAGTAAGAGGGCATTTTTCAGGGCAATGCTTCTCTCTGTAGCTTTTGATTTTTGCTTGCTGTAAGTACTTCATAATGGTAAGGGCGGAGGGATTCGAACCCCCGACCCTCGGATTAGAAATCCGATGCTCTATCCAACTGAGCTACGCCCTCAGCCCTTTATCTCTTTTGCTAACTCTTTGAGGTTTTGAATTTCTGTGTTTATTTGTTTGCGTCTTTCAAGCATGTGCTCGACACGGTAAGAAACGTGACGGGATTCGTCACGGAGTAATCCTATGCGCGTTTCAATACGCTCTAGGTCTGTTGTTTTTTTATTATTGTTTTGCATAAAATTTTTATATTGAATTACGATTCATTCATCTCCTTATCAATATCCTCTCTTGAGGAGAGCCAGTAACTTCCTTGATCAAGAATCCATTCCAATCGTTCGACATCCTTGGATGATTTTTCAAGGATCTCTTGAAAGGTGTCCGCCGCAATTAAGAATCCTTGCGCGTACCCTTTTGTATATGCTATATCCGTTTCTGATTTTGTACTCATTGTTTAGTTAAAATGGTGGAGGTGGCTGGAGTTGAACCAGCGTCCTTGACAAAGTCAAGTCGAAATCCCTGCACCCCCTTATTTATTTGGTAATTCGTGAACTGTTATTATTTTACCCGAGCCACCCCGCTTGAATGTACAGTTTCCGTCTTTGTCTGGTGCTTTTTGCAGAATCAATTTCACAGCATCCTTCGCTGTATGCGCCCACTTCATTGCAGCACCCCTGTACTCAGGATGCATGTCATTACGCTTGTACTCTATGTAGAATCGTTTCACTTCTTTTCCTCCCAGAAGTACTCATCCGTGTCACCAAGTCTGTACTGAAACCCGTTCTCTACTTGGTAGTACTCCGTTGATACATTGAAGTCAGGCTGCAGGGGTTGCTTCGGTGTAAGGCTGTTGTCGTACACGCGCATCCTGTTGTTCGGATACAAAGCGAACTGTCCGTTCTCCAGCTCCAAGCAATTGAATGACTTATGCTCCGCTGGAACCTCGGCAGTGCTGTAATCAATCTCGTCGTTACTGCTGTGATAATTATCCAGCGTAAAGAGATAAGAGCCTTTGACGTTTTTACCACCGCGAGTCAATATCTCGTAATCCATGCTACCGATGAACTGCTTATAGATGCAGACAACTCCGTAATCCATGCAATTCCAGAACTGCAGATCCTGCAGAGGTAAATCTAATTCAGGAGTCTCTGGGTCGGCAACGAACGCAGATAAAGGCAGCTTGTCAAAAAGAGCGCCGTACTGCGGTAAAAAGGTCTCGAAGTAAAAGGCTCTGCCAGGCAAGCTCTTTGCCGTTACCCAGACCCCCTCTACGAATTCTCCATGCCCCTTCTTTTCATCGTGCAGGTACTCCTTGCGCACCCATACTTTTTGAGAGGGTAAATTACATATTAGCTGTGACATTAGTAATAATGAATAACGAACCCCTTCCCTGCGTTCACTTGAATTATATTGTAGTCAATCCATTCAATGGCTTCGTCTTCAGTCATCCCGTCTTCAATGAATTTATTCATCATAAGAACGTAATCATAAATAGGTCTACTCATGTGATCTACTCCATGTATGCATTCTTCAAGGCCGTCAAATATTATCGCACCTTCGCTCAGGTGCTGCAGGTAATCTATTTTTTCAGGTACATGAATCATAGCTGTATTTTAATATCTCCAATCATTTTTATTTCATTCTTGTTTTGTTGTATAGTTCAGCGCACAGCTTCGCAACTTCGATGCCGTGCAAAATTTGCTCCTCGCTCCAAACGTGATGATAATGCTCGCAGGTTTCAATGTCTATGCAAACCGATACACAGCCTGGAATGTATTTCAGCTTTGTTTTCTGCTGCAGCATCCAGGATTCAATCGCAAGCTGATACAGGTCCTTGTCGTACACTTTCGCTTTACCCTTGCAGTTGCTCCTGCACTTGTAATCAGCAAGGAATACTTCACCTGATGCATCTTTACCGATAAAATCTACACTACCAACAAGACGCAGCTTGTCATTCCCGATCATATGCTCCGAAGCAATGAGGGTTACACCCTGTTCCCTGCACCACAAAATGAAGGGTTCAGCCCAGTCATCCCATGCCCCCCTGCTCTCAATTTTGCTTTCATTGATATCAGCATTGATGTACTCCTCTATGCGTTTGTGCACCGCTGTACCAAACTCTGAACTTGGGATCATGTCACCAGTAAAAGGATGCTCACGAAGCCCGTAAGTTAAATCCTTTACGTCCCTCCAGTGCAGGTTCGGCTTCTCTCTGGCGATCTTTGTCATTTCTCTGGGCTTGTAAATGTCATCCAGAAAAGGATCTTTCATTATAGAAAGCACCGTAGTAACAGAGGGCATAGCACCCCTGATCTTCTTAGCCTGCGTGGGAGTTTTGGCATCCTCTAAAAATATAGGATTGCCTGCGTTGTACTTGTAGAAGTGCGCCATTATTTTTGCAAAATCTGGCATTCGATCTCAGATAAATCAGATGCCTTAATCATTGATAGTAAGTCTTTTCTATTTTTTCTTGAGTACCCCTTGTACAAAGCGTGCTCCGCTTTATCAACTAAGTTATCTAGATCGCAAAGAGAGTACGCAAGGTCTCGCACTTCTTTCGTTCTGCACATTTTGAAATGATCCTTCATCTCGAAAGCAATCCAGTCCTGTTCGCCGAGTATCCAACCGTCTTCACCTATACCATTCTTGAACTCAATCCAGATAATGCTCCCGTCCAAAGAACCCATCCTATTTATTTTCTTTATCGCCTTTACGTCTATAGTGCCTTTGTCGCAGATCCAGTCTATGTGATTGAATTGATCCTGGTAGCTTGATGCATACGCTTCAGGATAGATTTTTCGCAGGGCTTTACCGAACTGATCCTCTACGCTTTGACCGCGTGTCCAGGATTCGGAATTTACCCAATCATCATAAGTCTGGTTCTTTTCTCCGCGCATTAGTACTCCTTCTCTTCCTCGGTATCGATAATGTACTGCATCGCAGAATGAAAGTCCTCCATGATGTAATCATCATCCGTAGGAAAGAAGGCTACTTCTTGTTCGTTCAAAGTAAAGATCATTATATCAGAACCCTGCACTTCGCTTTGATCCCCCGTTTTGTATGACAGCTGCATACGATTCAAAAGAAAATACTCCAAGCATTCCTGAAGTCCCCTGTCTCGTATTAAGCGATGCATTTTTGTTTTGTACAGATCCCCTGTTTGTAATTCAGAGACCGTCTTTTCCAAATAGCCATCGTCTTTTAGAACGAGGACTACGCTATCGGCGGGTAATTCATCCGCTCTCCCCTGTGGGTAAACACTCAGCTCTTTCATGCAAAAAGAAAAAAGGCGCATCTTGCATTTGTCAAGAGCGCCTTGGTTGACATTTGGTCAAAAAAACTTTATGCTTTAAGTACCCTAGCAATAAGGAACAGCACTGCATTAAAAAAAAGATAGAACTTTATTATGCACCATAACAACTTGAAAGGTTTTTCTATTTCGCTCATAATCCGTAATCAGTGCTTTTAAGTACCTGCACAATAGAAGCTGAAAACAAGTCATCGTCCTGCAAGGCATCCATGTAATCCATCTCTGCCTTCTCGTAAGATGTAAAATGCCAGTGACTATCTCTTAACTCGTACATCATCTTGCCATCCCTTTCGTAATGATCCTTGATTGTAGTACAAAGCAAGTAATCCCCTTTATCGTCTGCACTTACGTGCAAGCTGTAGTTCTTTTGCGGTTGTGCAGCGCTGCTGTGCGCTAGCACCCCCTCCCGTGCAGCCAAAGGATTGCTGGCCTGCACGCTGTAGTTCTCTTGTATGTGATACGTTTTCATGTGTTTATTTTTTTATGGCTTCGCAATAAGCCGTGGATAATTTCTCATAGATTGAGACAGGTTCTCTCCCTCCTGATTGCTCTTCTGTTGCATCCTGTAAGGCTTCATCGTAACCCTCTGCATGCCCCCTTTTGTAGGCATCTCTAGCAATCTTTTCCATCATCGCGGATAGGGCTTGGATCTCTTCCTCGATGCTCTCCCCTATCCATTCCTCAAATGGCTCCCATGCGTTCCGTTCAAGTAAAGAGCAGAAGGTCTCCTCCTGCATCTGCAAGTAATCGTCTGGCAGATCCCTGCACTGATAAAAGCCAGCTGCAATGCGGAAGTAGTCTGGTGTATCTTCTTTCATATAACCTCCTCCTGATTGTCGTAATCTACTTGATAAAAAGTAAGCTCGCGCTGCGCTCGCTGCAGCTCCTCTTCTTTTATCTCTAAGCTCTCCTGCATCTCCGAAACGTCGATGCCTTCACGCCTAAGCATGTACAGAATCTCAGCAGGCAAAGAAAAGACTCCGTCATAATCCGTTAGCCCTGCTCCATTTATCTGCAGAGACCCCTCTGCGTGATGCTCTGCATTCGGGATGCTTCCCAGCTCGAAACTGCTAAACTTTCCCATTCTTATCGTGTACTCCATCGGCACTTCTTCGTACCCAACAAACGAAGAGAAAATACAGGGGGCTATGACGCAGCACCCTATGAATCAAATCATTATCATGGCTGCTCTGGATAAGTACCTTGCAAGGGTAGCAGAACAGGAAACAAAGCCAGAGAATTGGGGAGATCTCATATCATGGGATCTCTGGAAGAGCCAAAGCGCTGAAATTGAAAGGATCATAAATTGAGCAGCAAACTTGAAAGTGCAGTAACCTTGCTGGCCTCCATTTTGGGGGCTGGCATTGTTCTGGTGATCGCGATATTAAATAAAATACTACAATGGGGATTATGAAAATTATTACACTACAAACAAAACAGGGCATCAGATACGAGAACAGTTTCGGGCTTGTTGCTGAGTACGAAGA
>CAACVD010001100.1_pt1 | contig 13029 bp, 9 predicted proteins | sample 2381771 | NCBI WGS metagenome assembly CAACVD01 (sample SAMEA5211965, study PRJEB30684) | marine metagenome | biome: Marine; feature: Epipelagic; material: Water | collected 2015-10-15 | depth 15 m | reverse complement strand
AAATCGTTCAAAACACTCATTCTAAAAGCAGCAGGCATGTTCTTAAGTCGATTGACCACATCTTCGACGGTCTCGCCCTTGGCCTCTTTTACCATTGACGCTTCCAACTCTTCTTTGATAATCTGCTCTAGTTGTGTCTTAGTGATCTTCATTTTATACTCCTGATGTTCAAAATGAGAACATTTCACTCAATAAATAGTTACTTGATGGGATAAAAGTCGCTGATTTCTGTCTTTCAAGGAAAATGTCCAAACTCATTTCGCCAACATCTTCAAAACCGTCTGTGCTGATAAGGTAGGCATTCACGCCATACGACAAAAGGTTCTTGATAATGCGGTTGGTTTTCTTTTTTGCGTCTCCGTCCAACGCAAGATAAACGGGCTGGTTGTTTTCAATAATGGCTTGGAATAGACTTGTGTCTTCGTAAAGCGTTGATCCCAAGAGCGGAACTGCGTTTGTGGCTTTGATTGCGTCAAAAACACCTTCAACAATAGTTACCGGCTTATCCCAGTCCATGTATAGTTCGTTGAAAATAATGTCTTTGGAAACAGGAGGGTTCTTGTAACGCATCCAGTCGTCCTTATAAGACCTCGCTATAAAATAGTTGACCCTACCCTTCGCAGAGAAGGAAGGTATTATAACTCGGCCACCGTAGGCCCCAGAACGGCAGAAACCAATCTTCCACTTGAGGATGTCTTGGTCCGTCAAGCCCCGACCATAAAGATACTGGATGGCGGTTCGGCTTTCCTTGTCCCAACCTCCACTTGTTAGGGTCTCAAACTCTTCTGGTAGAGGCACTACTTGTTCGTGAATAATCGGAGCGACATCCATAAACAGTCTTTCAAACTGAGTGATCTCAACTTGTCCTGTTATCTCACGCCATTCCTGACGGAGTTCGTAAGAGCCCCACAACTTTACAAGACGGCCAATGTCGCGGCCTGCTGTGTCGCAGGTCCAGCACTTCCAGAAGTTCTTTTCAAAGTTTAGGGACAACTTCTTTTTGTGGTGGTTACAAAAAGGGCAATGGAATAGGTGTTCGTTTCTTGACCTGTAGCCATCGCCCAAAACATCTCTTACGACTTGGATTCGTTCTCGCATATGTAACCCGCCTTCGCAATAACTAGTGAGTCAGCCATATCAAAGCAGTAAGGCTTTGGCTTTCCCGTTCTCGTATATTCTATCTTGAAAGCAGGCTCGTTGTCAAGCAAATACTGAATCACAACTTGTTTTGCCTTTTGTCCTCTCGGAACCTTTATTCCGCAGAGTTTGCGGGCCGATGTCGCCGCAATGTATTCTGGCGTCTTGCCGAAATGGTTATAGATAACCCAAGATACAATACCATTGAAACGAGCAAGAGTAGATAAAGTTTTAGCAGAAGAAAAGCCTGAGCGGAAGGACTGGAGTGATTGCTCAATGTATACCGCGTCAATCCCGTCTCCATACTCTTCGTAAATCTTGTGTAAGCCGTCTTTGACGACTTCTGCTTTTTTGAAAAAGTCTTTGTATTTTCTCGTGTCCCAAGCACCATTCAACACTACATTACCATTCTCAATGATAGTGTATCCTGTTATACTTGTCGAAACGTCTAAACCTAAAATCATCAAACGGTATAATCCGTCCAAGCAAATAGTTGCCTGTTTGTGAGGTAGTTAGGGTCACTGTGATTGTCGTATGCTTCCTGCTCGAACCGAATGTTGTAATACGCCTCGGTCATGTTACCATACTTGAACCAGCCCATAAGGTAGTCCCAGCCGTAAAGCAGATAAAAGAAAATAACAAGCATTTCCATTTGCTGATAAATGTGAATGGTCTCGTGACGAGTTGTCGCCTCACTCATAGGCTCACGAGAAATAACAAAAGGAAAAAGAGTGATTGCTGTTACGTCAACAATGCCAGCGTTTATAATGTTTATAAACTTCATAAATGTAGGCGAGACAATTATAATTGGTAGTCTCATTACATGTCAACCTTTAGTTTGATAGTGTAAGATCTGTCTTCGTCTTTCCGGAAAGGTTGTGCTAACTTACCGACAGCCACCAAGCGTCCATCTTCGCCATAGAGGTTTACCCTATTGACGTAAGTTGTTTTCTTGAACGATGCCGAAACATTTGCGAAAGAAGAACTCACTACATTATTAATAACACGTTCTGACTCAAATGCAAATGCTGTTCCTGTAACAAATCCTAAACCTTCTACTGATGAGGTCTGTAGGAATGTCGGGTTGTTTGACCAGTTAAGTTCGCCCTTTCTCATAGAAGCAAAATACGTGTTTGTGTGCGTGTATCTTGTTCCTTGGAATGTTAGTCGATAACTTCCTACCTGATCTGCCGGCGTGGTAATGCTGTTGCCCCAATGAATCCACTTAGGATTGCTTGTGCCGTCACTAACTGTTTGCTGAGATGCGGCACCAGTACCTAGATCATATGCTCCACTTAGGATCAAAAAGCCTTCACGATAAAGAACAATACCGGCTACAGTGTCGTTCTGATCCGAGGCGACGCTGCTGCTTACCTGTATAAGCTCTCCGTTATGTTTCTTATCTACAAGGCTTCCGATATAAGTTCCAGTAATGTAATAGTCTAGCTTAACTGAACCGGGCTTGATCTCCGAGCCATAGAAGATAGATGGTATTGAAATAAGTGTAGAGCGAACAACATCGAAACTTCTGTTAGGTCCGTCTTTTATTGAGGCAGAATAGAAGAAATGTGGGCTACGAATAGAATTGTAGTCTAGTGTTGGCTCTAAAGCCTTTAAAGCAGAGGCCGAAAGCAGTGGACGAATGGTCTGGGCATTTTGAAAATCAGAAACTGCTTTATCTCTGTTGTCGTTTATAATAGTAGCGTTATCACTCTCTAGTGTTGCTAAGTGATTTGCTGCAAACTCTTCGCGAGCTATAGACGCTGAAATGTCGTAAGAACCTGTAAGAATAACACCGGGTTGAGTCTTCTTATACGTGTCAGACGTCACATCTTTAAATACAGGGTCAGTAAGAAGTGACTCCTGCCCTTTTACAACATACGGATAAACAATACCAAAGTTCTTTACGTTTGTGCCTCCATCTAACAGAGACGAGCTTGGGCCAATGACCAAGCCTGTATCGGCGTTCTCTCTATCTACGTTTATTTGGTAGAGAGACGTATAGCCGGCTGGTATGCCATATAGGTTTTCTACATGCGTACCAGAAATTTCATTCTGGCTCTGGTAGTAAACACTAGCACTATAGATAAAGAATTCGTTGTCTGGATATGCTTTTACTGTATTGAAGAGCCTGTCTTCTTTGTCGAATTGAAAAATCGACATAGCATCAGTAATCCAGTCTTACGCGAATTGTATAGTTCTGTGTCGGATCCTTCCGAAGTGGCTCAGAAAGCTTAGCAACTGCAAGAAGTTCGTTGTCAGCCGAGTAGAGCCCAACAGTTGTAAAGTAAGATACTGGAGTATCAGTTGAATTGTTCTTTACGCGGATCTGTGAAGATGACAAGTAAGTTGGGTTAGCCGAGTAGTTGAACTCGTTATGGTCTGCACGACAGAAGTAGATGGTAGAGTTTAGTTCAACTGTATTGTTGAAAGAAATGTCATAAACTCTCTTTCTGAAGTTATCTGCCATTGTGTCTATGTTGTCTGTGAGCAGAGCAGCGGGTGCGTCATCTCCTCCGACATTATAAACAGCAGACTCAGAAAGCATACCATTAACTGCGGTTGCAGATGCAGAAAATACTGTCTTGATATTTAAAATAGCAACGCCTGCTTGATAGTATAGCAGCCCAACCGGCTGGGCGCTTGCACCACCTGCTTGACGGTCTGTACCACTGATGGGACTACCGGCAGAGTTTTCTGCATAAAGCAATCCATACTCTCCTGCTGGTGAGTTGATCTTATAGCTATTAAGAGCACCCGAGTCAAAGATTTTGATTCTTGTACCAAACGGACTCGCGTATGTTGAAGAAGCGCCAAGGATCAAAGAGAATGATTCTTTCTTAATCTCGTCTTTAGTTAACAATCTGGAAAATGGAATCGCTATAATAGAGTCCATTGTATCGCCCGTACCCAAAACGCCATCAACGTCAATCTCACGGATAGAGCCAGTAACATCATACCCGACAAGGACTTGTGCAAATTCTTGATAGATATTTCTTTTCTTCTGGTTCTGCGAAGTAAGTGTCAAGCCTAAGCCATCTAAAAGAACAGGGTTTGCTCCTACCGATATATCAAAAATGTGGTTTGCCGAAGACGAAAGGAAAGGATAGTCGTAAACAGACTCAAACATACCGTGAGCATAAGTTTTGACATTCTCATCAGAGTATGTTCCAGATACAATAGTTCCAGTAATAGGAATTGCTTCGTGTAACTGTGTCTTGGCAGAAGCTACGTCAGTATTACGAATAAGTTTGAAAGTGTTTGCCATTGTTTAATACCTTTGGTTATCAGCGGTTTCTAATGAATCTAACAGGAACATCAACTCGGTATCCAGTTGTTCCACCGGTTACACGAACTGTTGTATCAATAAAGTCGATATTGTTACTACTTAGGGCTCCCTCTGCGCCAAGCTGGTCGAATAGGAACGTACTAGCATTAAGTTCGAGACTTGCCTGAATGGAGAAGCGCAGGCGTGTGCCACGAGGACCAGCAATCGCTTGGTTTCCACCGGTTGTGGTATTTGTGATGCTATCAACAAAATCAGGATCAGCGTCGAGCGAAAGAACATAAGATGCAATCTGGTCATCGTCGATGAAAGATAGCGGAGCAGCAATATTGCCATTCTCTGGAACTGAGACGATAGAACCAAGGCGATTATCAATCTCAAGAATAAACTGAGTCTCAACGAGAAGCGGGTCTAGAGCCCGAGTCGGAGAAATTGCAGTTGTATCTAGGCCCTGATCGAGTCGAATATTATTATCAATATTGCCCGCGCCTGTTCCATCAATAACCCCAGCTACGTCTGAGAATGTTGTGACGGTTGCATCGTTGACAGCAATAGCGAACTGATTGATCTCAGTGTTTCTGGCTGTACCAGCGAAGTTTTCGTTGAGCTTAACAACTGGTAGGTATAGGAGATTGTTTCTGGGAATAGTTACCAGACGTGAGTTCATTAGTGAGGTGTTATTTGTGAATGACTGGAGAACTGGAGTCTGGAGTAGTTCAAGGTCCGCGTAAGCAGAACCGCTTGGGTGGTTAAGGTCGAAGCGGGTGTAGTTGATTTCGTCATCGCCAAGTGCGAACTTTACAATCTTAAAAGAGCCGTCGCCCTTAGCCAAACGCATTCTACCAGTGTCGGTTAGAACCGCATCAAGGATAATATCACCTGAGTTGTCCAAAAAAGCCATTTTATCTCCAGAAACCGTATTGTTTCATTTTATAATTAGTCATCAGTAGGGAAAATATCTCTTATTTGTCCAGATTGTCTTCCAATAGGATCTTTTCTTTCTCGTTCTTTCTCTTCCTTTATAGGAACTATCTTTTTGATTCTTCTTGTTAAGTTTTGGTCTTCTAGAATATTATAGTTTTTAAAACTATTAACATTCAGTGTAGGGTTGGTTATAGTGCCAGAAAATTCAGCATTTGAAACTGGTGGCCGTTCCATTTCCGGCACTTCTTCCGGTGCCAATGAGATACTATCACTTTGTGTGTTAAAAGAAGTTAATACTTTATTATTAACACAAGTAACATTAATGTCAAATACTTTATTAGTTTTTTTAGACCTAAACCTAAATTTAAACCTTTTACCATCGCCCGGAGGGCCAAACATGTTGTCTTCTGTATTACCTAAAAAGACTTCCTTGTTTTTGCTAGGCAGTGGGTTGCCTTCGCTATCTTCAAGCTTGGACTGCTCCAAGTTGGGATTGACTTGTGCGAATATTGGACGAATATTTATTAGTTTTGTTAGAGCTTTTGTTTCTCTTCTTGTTTCGGGCAAACCCTCGAAATCATATTCTTCGTATTCTAGCCTAGAAATACCATCTTGATTAGTATATCTTACTTTAAATATGCTTGTTGGATTAGAGGCGAGCCCAAGTCTATTTCTTGCGACGAATGTAAAATAATATTGCTTGTTTGTTTTAAGGTTTAGCACAATCGCAGCAGAGTCAGCCAAGGGCCTGCCGTTATCGTCTTCTGTTGAAACTGAAGCAAAGTTACTATTATAAAAGTTTTTATAGTCGTCATCTTCTAGAGGCTGTCTGGTGGACGTATATACCTCAAAGCGAGACACTGTGGAAACACTGCTAAACTCTATTAAGCTATTGTCTGCCGTAAGAAATCCGTTTTGCAGTAGCTGAGCGTTATTTGCTCTGTCTTGCTGCGTCAGTAAAATAGGCGTTTGTGCTTCGTTGCCATATCCGGAATAGAAAACAACTTTTACTTTGTTCTCTTGTCTGCGAATCGGCAGTATTTCTATTCTAGGAGATAGTGGTGGAGATGCCAGTGTCGCACCGAGACCGACAAAAGCAGGCATTTCTACGACCTTGATAGAAGGATAACAGTTAACTGTTAGGCCAAATGTGTTATCCTCTCTAAAATCAAGATTTGTATATTCGTACTCACAGCCGTGAATAGCGACCATGTAACTAATCTCATAAGTATACTGCTTGCCGTATAAAACTTGTGTGTCTAGATAGTCAATGGTTTCTCTAGTATTTGGCAGTATAAAGGTTTGCAACGGTGTCCCTGTTGTCGTATTGCCTTCAAACTTACTTACCTTATAATATAGTATTTCTGTTTTGCCCGGAATACCAGCAAAGACGTCTTCGATTCGTTTAGTGCTACTGGAGTTTAGAAAATCTTCGACAAACTTTGTTGCGAAACGATTTAGGGTTTTAGAAAAGTTTACAGTATCTTCGTAGTTGTCTACTGCCAAATCTAAACTTGGAGTATCTGTTGTAAAGAACTTCAGGGCAGATATATTTTGTGGAAGATCTCCGACTCTAGCAGGTGCAAAGTCATTGAGCCAGCCCAAGAATGAATAACAAGCAAGACTTCTGTTGCGGACTGGGGCTCCAGCAGAAGTATAACTAAAAGCTTTGCTTTTGATGAAGCTGTTTGGACTTTGTAGATGCCATCGCATCAATAGCGAGCCTATATCCCCTTGTGGGTCTCTTTCTTTATCATCTGCGTAAAACAAGAAGTTATTTCCAAGCTTCACAAAGTCTTGCTTCTGGTCGATGTCGCCATTAGTGTCTTTCATCTTCAGGCGGACCAAAAATGGAATCTCTGAAGTGTAGTCAAGATCTTCTATCTCGTAGCTAAACTGGCTAGTCTCATCTAGCAAACTATTTGCCTCCACCATGTCTTCGATAGTTTCTGGTGGGACAAAGATATTCTGGAATGGTAACCGCTCTTGCGGATCTTGCTCAAGAACGTTTTTAGCCATTTTGACATAACTATTTCTATTTTTAACGTTTATTATTCTTGGCTCATAATAGTTTACAAGCTGAACTTCATTGGTCACGTTTGCAATAGTCTGTTCGTATTGCAAATTCTCTCTGAGGTATTTAAAATCTGAGTTTACTGTTGGCGATGCTGGTGCTTGGTTTTGCCTATTTTTGCGAATAACGTCGGCGCGGCTATCTGGTAGGACAACTTCAGCAGAGTGGTCTTGGTATCTTTGATTTAAAGTTATGAACTCTACCATTCTGCTAGTCTGACCAAAGTCATCAGGTTGAATTTCTAGTTCCACCTTGTAGCCAGACTCTAGAATAGAATCAGTCTTAGCTGTTTCAATAATCTCAACATCTTTTACAACCATCTTGAATGGTATGTTTTTTCCCCTATTGTATGATAGGGTTTCTCCTTTTACCTGCCATGAGCCGAGTGCGGCGTAGAATGGATCGGCAATACCAGTCTCGCTACCAGCAATGACTTCAGAGTTTGCTATTGTTACTTTTTTAGCCATTTGTGTTATCCGCTTCTGGTCTATCAAACTCGAATCTTAGCTCTCTAACCTCTTTTGGTTGTCTAATATATAGTGATGATGAGAAATATTTCTCAAACAAGTTAAAGCCATTCAAGTTCAATAGTTTGATTTGTTCTGCTGCTTGTGAAATAGTGATAGAGGTAGTTGGCAAAACAGGGGCAGTTATTTTCGTTTGTGTGATAAGGTCTTGCAATGGAATCTGGCCATTCTTGGGTGCGCCTTGAATAGTAACAAAGTTTTCTTCAAGGACCTTGTTTTTTACCTGATCGTACAGATTCGTTAAAAACTCACTATTAGAGTATTGCTCCACTTTACAGAGATATTTTGTATTTTTCCCTAAGTTTTGCGCAGCAAGAGTATCAGTTGTCATTTCTTTATAGATAGGTCGCATAGACCTGTCCTCGAATCCGGTGAGAACTTTTACAACTCCAATAAGAGAGTAATTATAATAATAATATGCTAAGTGGTTTGTGTCAAATAATCTTAGATTTTCATTATCATCATAAAGCACAAAGTCAGTTACCGGGGTACCAAAACTATCATACTGGAACGGTAGAGTAATGTCCGGATTGAAGTTGACTCCAATAGGGTTCTTGAATCTAAATAGTGTAAACTGTAGTGGATTTTTGCCGGGAGCATCTACTATTAGCGAAGTAGCATCCTTGTTAGCATATGCGCTTTGGACAACTTTTGAAAGTGATGTTGGCAGTTTACTGGAAATATGGTCCAAGTTGACCAGCTTACTTCTTTCTTCAGGGTCTTCAACCTCTCGCCTGTTTCGGTCAATGTTGTTAACTATGTTTGCTTGATCAAAATCAAAGTCAATAGAAATGCCATTGTCTGACAGACTTTCCAAAATGCTTACATAACGATAATATTTAATATCTTTTTGACCAAGTAAACGCTTTTTCTTATTATTTTGCTTTGTTGCTGCGTAGTCAAAACGACCAGAATATTTATCTTGAACCGACTGTCTTATAGAGTCATTTAAAACGATACCTAAATATTCCAAATAGTCTTCGTTAGATTCAATATTATTAATCATATTCTTGGCCAATAGATAGTCTCTGTCCAAGAAGACACTGTGGGGCTTATAATATGTTAGATATGTATCGTCCTTAGTTGGCGTGGATAAGGACGGGTCGATTCTACTATCAGAGTTTAATGTTCTCCTTGAAACGGCTGGTGCAAACACAGGGATTTTTTGGTCCACGCCATCAATCTTATAGACTGGGTTATATGTGTCGGCATATTTTAATCCCACATGGTCGTCAAAGTTTAAGTTCAAGATCTCTGAAACTACTTCCAACTGTATAGACTTTATTTCTTTGCCCGATGTTTGCTTGTCGATGGAGCCTACGCCAGAGCCAACTTCAGGGATGCCAAACTGATCAGCCACAAAGGTATACAGCTTCTCGTATGCGTCATATGCCTTTCTCATCTCATAAATATTACCGGTTTCGGTGTTAACCGAAAAGTAGAGTGCCCGAAGCAGGTCTACGGGCAAAACAATATCAGTTAAGTCAAAAAAGAACTCTAACGATGAGACCATCAAAGAAAGCACATCAACAATAGAATTATCATCTTGTATATTTTTAGCTTTAACAACAAAATCGCCAGTTTCGTCAAACAAAGTTGGATTATTTAGCTTTGAATATAGAGCTTTAAATAATAATAATGCCTGCTTGAGGGCGTCCACTTTACTCAAAACAAAGGTCCTCAAACCGTCGTTCATGCTGATTTCTACCCTGTAATAGAAGTCAGACTTTCTGAATAGGGCTGGTACTTCGTCTACAAACGATAAGACTTTGTAGTCTTCAAATGGAGAGCCAAATGTATTTGTTGTCTCTTCCTCAAAGTATGTATAAGTGGTAAACTCGTTCTCTGACGTTATAGGTGCATTTGAGATATTACGTGTCTGAGCCTTTGCAGTATCATCTCCGGGCCTAAAAGAAGTGCTAATGATAGTTTCTTGCCTTTCCTCCCTGTTGACAAGCGACACTCTTGCAACCTCGAAAACATCTACATATGTTGCCTTGCGAACATACTCTAGCTCATTATTATCCAAGCGGTCAATAAAAGATGAATAGACAGAGTTCTCTCTTAGAACTTCCTCTGCATCTATAAACAAGAGATTGCTAGTATTCTTAACAGCTTTATTCTTCAAAGTAAGCTCTTGCTTTTTAATAATGCTGGATATTAAAGGGCTTATACCAGATGTTGGGGGTTTGAAGGATAGCTTTTCAGATGTCTGCTCATCTTGTGCTACCGTTGTTTCTTCAATAAAGTTAAAGTTGGCAATCAAGCTATCGAATATAGCATCTATATCAGTTTGACGACGGTCATAAACTTTGTATGTCTGCACCTGCTGAAGGTCTAGTGTTCGTTGTAAGGTGCGAGTCTTCTTTAGGCCCTCTTTATATACTGATTCGTTTGTGTTGAGTATTCTTTCTCTGTGAACGCCGCCAGCCCAAATTTGGTTTTCGCTATTCAAAAAGTAGTAATATTCTTGCGGTACTGTGCCGTCTCTCAAAGCAAACTCTCCTGTCAACTTACCATAAAGTAAGTTCTCAGAAGAAAGTGATACTCTATTGTTCTCGCTTCCTCTTGTTGGTATTGTTGCAAAGGAAAATGCAGCTATGTTTTTGCTCTCAGGACTCTGGATAGATGCGTCAGTAGTGAGCTTGTAATATACAGTACCATTGTCTTCGATAGGTTTAACGTTATCTAGAAAATCTTTAATCGGAATGATTTTATGTATTAATCTTTTCTCGGCTAAAAGTTCCTGAAGCTCATCAAAAGTGTATTCTCCGCTTCTTAGAAGATTAATCTTCCTGTTGTTATCAGCGATAATAACATAGACTTGCACATCTGTTCCAGAGCCTTCCCTAATATTATCATATGTTTTCTGACTGAGCATCAGGAACGCTTTTATATCTATCGAGACAACGTTTTCGATTTGCTGCTCGTTATCAACTATCTGTGTGGTACTGAACTTCTGGTTGCCATACTGGTCGATAAAAGAAATACCTGCTGGATTGTTGACCTCTAGCTCTTCACGGCTAGGGTAACGAATGGCCACCTCTTCTATATAAACAGGTGGTACTATTGTATCTTGTAGTGATGTAAAATTAAGTTCAGCCATCGTTTACTAATTAGTTTCCTATGAATATTTAACACTGTTCCGAGGATGGAAGACCGTTGATGTAAGCATTATCTCGAATCAACTCAACCTCATCTCTCGGGCACAGTTCGCTAATAGACGCATCAAGTGCAAAGTCTTTACTCTTCAACTCTGCCACGAGCGAGCAAATAAAACTTTCTGGAATCTCATCATATGCATCAGTAAATACGTTAAAATAATACTCAACGTCATCAGTGGTATTTGGGTACTTGTTGACAAGATTCAGTTTTCTATTTCTTTCTGCCTCAGAGGAATATATACCATCTTCATCGACGTACAAATCTTGTATTTGTTTTTGGAAGGTTAACTTTCTAAGAACTTCTTTCGCATTAGATGCAGTTCCCTCGTCCAGTATCTCAAAAACCTCTACTTCAAAGTCTCCAAAGTTAGAAGCCACTCCTTCTTCTTGTATTAGCAACGTAACCTGCTCGGAACTGACATAAACTGCGCCGCCATCTGCAAACACTTGTTGGGCACTCAAATCGGGATCCGGCTGGAAGACAACTTGTGGATTAGCGAAATCGTCAATCGCAGTCTGGAATTCTACATTTACGTCTAACTGCGGGATAGGTTGATCTGGCCAGTGGTCATTAGACGATGTATAAAAGTTACTAAACTGCTCAATCTCGTTATCAAGAATAAAAATCTTCAACCTTGAGCTACCACTAGAAGTAGTATCGCACTTTCCTAATGATTCTCTCTTTGCTATTTCGGACTCTATATCAACGCCAACAATGTTAGTAGTTTTGCCGTCTTTAGAGTTAGAAAACCTATTTTTCTGCACTCTTAAATATGGCGTTTCCAGCTTGATTCGGCCATCCACATCGTTTTGCCCTTCGCCAGAAGAGGAAAAAATATAATTAACACTATCATCAGAAAAAGAATAAAAAACTGGCTTGAACTTTCCTTCAGATAGAAGGTCTTCGCCATAGTTGGTAAGTTTCAGTTCAAGAATGTTTTCTTTTTGGTTGAAGAAAGTCATTATTCATTTTCTCCATTATTAGGAATAGATAAGCCCAAGTCTTCAAGAGTCCCAACAAGATCGGCTACGGCTGCATCTGTATCGCGCACCCCAGCAACACCCACTTGAATAGTTCCAGCCGGGGCCATGTCTACCGCTACATCAAGCTTGCCCATTTCAACTAAGCTAAAGTGGTCGTAAGGCCAGTTATAGCCAAAGAATTTTTGTTCGCTGCGAGATGCGAGAGATTTACCCAAAATATCTTTTTCATAATTAGTTTTTGCCTTCTGTTTGACCTTGAACACCATCCACTGAATGTCGTCTGGTAGCTCAATAGCATCACGGTTTAGTGGCCTACTAAGCAACTCTGGGCCTCGTAAGTTATGGGTGATAGTTTGTTCTACTTCTTCTAATGCCTGACCGGATGGAGGGGTCAAGTTCTGCCAAATATAGCTTAGGTCATTTTCATCAAATGTGTGCTCAAATTCAAAGACATAAGCACTATAAGGCTGAACTTCGGCTGGGTAGTTGATAAAGTCCAAATACGGTGGGAAATGATAACGCTTCATTCTTTGAATCTGAAGGGCGATGCTGTTCAGGCCAGCGGATGGTGTATTGTCATCTATTGTGTCGATTAGTGTTGCGACTTCTGCAATATTACCTGCCCCTGTCTCTTCGGAAGCAAGTGGGAACAACTGCTTTGCACCTTCAACACTTCTAAATGGAATCGCTACTACAGCCTCTCTAACGACTAGCTCTTTCTTTAACTTACCAATTTTAGCCGGTTCCGAACTAAAGCCGCAAACATTTACTAGAGATGCATTTGGGGTTATAGAGGTTGAACTATCACCAAAGGGCCTGATAGTGTACGCATTGCCGGCACCAGTTGCGCCAAGACCTGTGCTGTCGCGACCAGTACCTATTACACCACTAGGATGGTTATCAAGCCAGTTAAGAGAAATTGGTTCTACTTTC
>CAACVD010001099.1_pt1 | contig 13030 bp, 15 predicted proteins | sample 2381771 | NCBI WGS metagenome assembly CAACVD01 (sample SAMEA5211965, study PRJEB30684) | marine metagenome | biome: Marine; feature: Epipelagic; material: Water | collected 2015-10-15 | depth 15 m | reverse complement strand
ACGGAGATATGACGCAAACAGGAGCGGCAAGAGCTGCAGGATATAAAAACGCCTCTGTAAGCGCTGTAAGGCTGTTGCGTAACCCTGTGGTACAGGAACGCCTAGAAGAGATGAGGCTTGAAGCCAGAACGAAGTATGGCGTCACTGTGGACAAATCTGTTCGGGACTTAAAGAAGATGCGGGACGAAGCGTGGGAACTCGGTAAATATGGCGAAGCAATTCGGGCTGAAGAACTGCGCCTAAAGGCAACTGGGCTACTCGTAAATAAAAGCCATGTCATGCATGAAGATGTAACGCAGATGGGTCGGGAGCAAGTGCTTGAAAAGCTTGCAGAGTTTCAGCGTATGGCAGAGCGTAGGATGAAGAACGTAACGCCAGCTGTAGAAGAGGTGGTAGATATAACAGAAGATAGCGAATAAACCCATAATCGGGCAAATAACACCGTTTTCGGGGTGAGGCGAGGACTTTCGGGGTCGGGATTCGGGCTTTCGGGCTGCTGGCATCGGGATTTGTTCGGGTTTTCGGGGTCGGGCCTTCGGGTTCGGCCCTTTTTGCGTGCTGGCTGCAACAAACCCGATTAATTGTTCGGGTTTCGGGGTTTCTGGCCTGGGACACGCCGCTGCAGCTTAGGCCCGGCAGATTCCACCTGGGGTGTGCAGCGGAAGATTCACGAGCACACGAACAATTGTTCGCCTTTCTGGCTGCCTGCTGCATAGCGTTTGTAAAACTAAACATGGAGAGTTAGCATAATGAGCATAAAAAATTAAAGCAGTCTTTTGTTGTTAAAGTTGTTGACTATATGAAAATAGTTTCCTATATTATATAGTGTAAGCAGTGAATGGGTCGAACTGTCACTGTACAAGTTACAAACTTTGAAAGGCTAACGTAGCTGCTTACACTTGTGAGAACTAGAACTAGACGAGGACGACATGGACTACAAGAAACAAGAAATTCAAGAGCATTTCGAGGAGTGGTTGGAAGAGCAGATTATTCATCAAGGCGGTGATTGGGTTCTTGACAACCTAGACGACCTTCACAACGAGTGCTTTAACACAGACTACTACATTATTGGCACGCATGAAGCGATTGAGTGGATGGGCAACCAAGCGTTTGGAATTATCCAATTCGTGAAAGAGTATGAAGAAGACAACTTCGGTGAGTGTAGCACACCACTAGATGACCCAGAGCGTGTTGTGAATATGTACGTTTACATCATCGGTGAAGAAGTCGTGGACGACTACCGCATGGAGAAAGAAGCCGCGTAACTAATCGCCCGCCCGTGCGTTATCGGGCTTCCTCCCTAACTGCCCCCGCCTCGTGCGGGGGTTTTTTTATGCCCGCAGGCTGCTGCTGGCAGGAATTGTTCGGGTTGAATCAGCGCTGCCCGCTGTCCTGCTGGCGTGACTTGTTCGGGTTTCGGGCAGCCAGCTCCCTGGTTCGGGATATGTTCGGGGTTCGGGCTTCGGGTTTCGGGGTTCGGGGCCTGGCAGCAGCAGCATTTTGTTCGGGTTCGGGGCGCCGTCTTCCCAGGCAGAAGCGAAAAAACCCGAACATTTGTTCGCAAATTTGCAGCTGGCGCCAGGCAGCAGCAGCGCAGCAAGCAGCGCTTCCCCCCTAAAAAAAATAGAACAATTGTTCTTTTTTACTATACTGTGAAACACTTTTCCTGTACGGTTATATAGTGAGAACATTTTAGAAAGGAAAAAAACAATGTCACATATGAATAATGGTTTTATGGTTTTTGGTAATGAATGCGAAATTGATGATTTACCAGCACCGCGCGCAGAACGTGCTTTATCAGACGCTGGACTAGACGCGGTTTGGGTTACAACAGATGCATCTAGCGGAGTATCAGCCGAAATAGTATTTCCACCCCTGCCATTTTGTACGCGCTCAAAAAACTTTGTGGGGCGCGTTTATGAAGTGTTAGAAAATGCGGGTGCGACTATTTCAGTAGGATGCGGACACCATGTGCATTTTAGCGCATCCCAAGTGACCAATTGCACGATGGATGAATTTATTGACGATGCTATGAATCGCGCTCGCAACACTTCATATAATGACCCCAATGGTGAAAAATTTCCAGACGGTGATTTGTTTGGTGATGCTATGCCGTTTGAATTGGTGAAAGATGTTGTTTACCGCTATGGCACGCATCAACAGGAAGTGAATCGCATTTTGCCGCGTTCGCGCCATGAAAACAGAATGTGCAACAATCTTTATGGTAAGGTTCGCCATAATGATTTTAATGGCATTTCATCAATGGGCGATTTAAACGCGCATCTAGGCGGGAAGTTTTGCGCCATAAATGTCTCAACATACAATACGCATGGCACAATAGAATTCAGACAACATGCAGGCACATTGAACGCGCATAAAATTTGGGGATGGATAGAACTTATTCACAATATGTTCAAATGGTCTGATAATGAGCGTTTAGAATACAATGCCCAAACATCAACAGATGTTCAACCGTTTCGCCCATCGTGCCGTAATGGTGTGGCGTGGGCAATGTGCCGTACTAGCAATGGCGCATCTGTTGCCGAATTGATGGACGCTATTGGATGGACGCCAAACAATGTTCGCAGAACTATTTCAGAATGGCGTTCGCGCTTTGGTGATGATGTTATCCAAACCGTAGGACAACAAAACAATGGTGCTTCCTATGGCGATGGCGATACCCATACCCGTTACATAATACGCGAGACGCTAGGGAATAGCGTTTCAATAATACCAGAAAATAGAGCAGGACAGACTAGCATATGGGCGGGGCTATCAGATGATTGTTTTGATTATATGCAACAAAGAATACAAGAGCTAGCTCACTAGAGCTAGCTAACCAAACAACAAGGGGCGCAAATCGCGCCCCTTTTTTTGTGCCTACCTATCGCGCTGCCTTCTGGCGACTGTCAGAAAATTGATAGGTACCCTAGACCTGGATGTCAAAAATCTGACGGGACTGTCAAAGACCCGTCACCCCCCTCTGTCAAAAAATTGACGCGGAGCACTTCGCACCTTATTTCACAAAAACATTCACCCTACTCTTGACACTGTGGGAAAAGAGTTTCATATTGTCAGTATATTGACAGTCATAAGGAGGACAGTATGACACAGACACGATATAGGTTGAACATGGGTGAGCCGTTTGAGTTTACGGCTGACACTGACGAGCAGTTCTTAGGTACCCTACGCGAGAAGCATATGTATGCGAAGAGCGATGACGGGGCGTTTTTACGTCAGATTGCTGCTACGGCTTGTGAGTGGACGGGTAAGTCCATTAATTTTTCAGATGTAGCATCATTTAAGCGTAGTTTAGAAGATGCTGGCGCTCTGGAGGTTGTAAATGGCTAAAAGGCTAGCGCAGTCTGATTGGACGGCGGATGATTTAAGGCTGAAGCGAGAGGCATTAGGCATGAATAAGGCTGAGATGTCTCGCAAGCTTGGCGTGACGTATCGTCAGTACATGTATTATGAGAAGGGTCACACCAAGATAAGCAAGGGTTTGGAGCAATTTATTAATGATTTGCTTCATCCAACTGGCGGTGGCAAGGAAAAGTCTCAAGGTACCCTGACCGATTTTCAAAAAGAGCGGATAGACCGCTTATTGACTGCAATTCAAAACTACCCCACCTCTAATTTGGATGAGAAGGGGCAAAAAATTTTATCACAATGTGTTGACGAGATTTCAACATTAACTCAAGCTTTAGGAGATAACGATGGTTAAAAAATTAAAATGGTCTGATTTTGAAAGGGCTTATCTTGGCAAAATAGAAAACGCAGATGGTTATACATCTTTTGCGTTTGATTCCGACATTTGCACTGAAATCACCAAGGAAGTAGCGTTTGGCAACAACGATAAGTTAATTCAGATTTCTGATTTGCAAAAATATGCTGATTATTTCGATGATTTTTACGCTGACAATCCGACCATAGATGGTTATGGCGTCACAATCGTTGAGCGCGATACGACTTCGTTCCTTGCGGCGGTTGCCTGAACGCGGTAAATTTAAAATGTTGGTACTTTTCGTAGACCTTTTAAATCGAGAGGCCACTTATTGAACGCCGCAGCGTCAGGTGGTAGGGATAGGCCGGGAAAGCTAAGAGAGTGGATGTGTGACTGCCAACGCCTCACAACGGTTGCCTGCTAGGCGAATTTAGCATATGATTGTCGTGTCAAATTAATTTGAGGCAGGCAAATGGCGCAAAATAACATGATGGGTGGTGGTATGGTGCCGCCCCCAGCTTCTCCCGCTAATCCTACAGCGTTAAATTTCCAGAGCGACCCGAACATGCGTCAGCAGTTCAAGGGTTTTATGTCTGGTTTATCGAACAGGCCGATGCCGCAGCCTATGGCTCAGCCCATGCCTTCTCCCATGCCGATGTACACTCCCGCTTCTAATATTGATATATTTGAGCCTGTTCAGGGTTTTGCCAACGGCGGTGGCGTTAGCTTTAGTTCTGGCAGTGATTATTCACCTGGTGACGGCATTTCCATTAGTTCTTCCACTGTTCAGGGTGACGATACTTTTGGGGGCAGGAATGATAGGCGTGACAGTAGTGGCTTAAACGACCCTTATGAAGCTGAAATGATTCAGACGGGTAAGAGCTTCTTGGATAGTTTTAGCCCGTCTTCAGGCGGTGATAGTGATGGTCCTGTTGCGTTTGGCATTGGTTCTCGACCTCGTGTGGATTTAACTGGTCGTTCATCTCCTGTAGTTGATGCGTTGTCTAATGAGATAGGCAAGCGTTCAAATCAAACTGGTTATGATGACGCGCCCATGAATTCTAGGGGGATGTTGACAAATCAGGCACAGGCAGATGCGGCTATGGGTCTTGGTCGTGGTTTTGGTGCTAGTGGTACAGCGCAGTCTGTTAGAGGTGCGCCTACTGCTAGTGGTTATGACGAATTTGGTTTTGATACACTTAATCTACTTGGAAATGTAGATTTATTGGACAGTGATGCTGTTATGCGTCAGGCGCTTGATTCTACTGCACGTTTTATGCAGGACGCTAACGGTCAGGTTTTTGTTAATGAAGAAATGACGGGGCTTCCTGGTGGCGCCGCTGTGGTTTCTGGCAGGCCTTTGCAGACCATTGACGAGATAATGTACAACGACACGATGATGAATACGGATATGTCTCCTGCTGACATGCAGCGTGTTCAGCGTGAACGTGCGGCGCAGGATATTACGCGCCGTGGCGGGACTGTAGATGTCAACCCTGATACGGGTCAGCTTATTGCAAATTACCCCCAGGCCCCTTCTATGTTAGATACTGTGCCACAGTCCATGTCTGCTCCTATTGATATGCCTGATGAAATTCGTTCTATGCGAAATACATTTAATGATTTAGATGTTTTTGGCCCGAATGTAGACGGTGCTCCCGTTACCATTGCCACGCCAGAGTCTCGCCCGAGCAGTTTTGAGCGGGGCAAGGCGGCTGGAGAGAGGGTTTCTTTAGGGCTTCCTGTCGGCGGTGGCATTGATGAGGATTTAGTTGATTACACGCCTTTGGCTGATGCGCGTCAGGAGTTTGATACAAAGGGTGCTCGTGCACCCGCAGACCAAGGTTTCTTTGGCGCTTTAATGGATACTATTACAGGTAGGGAATATCCTACTGACGCGCAAAAAACTCAAGGTATTGTTGACGCAAGTAACCGCCGCACAGACATAACTTTAGGCACTGGTGCGAAAGATTTAAGCGCTCTTGACCAGTTGGCTATGCGTGCTGGGATGTCTCCTGGTTCTGCTTCTGGTCAAATGTCTGCGCTTGGTCCTTTGGGTGCTATTGCGGGTAAGTTTGGTGCAAGCAACGCTGGTCAGATGTATCAGGACATTGTTAATAATGGTTATGAGCCTGTTTATGATAGTCGTGGTCAGATTATTCAAACGAGGGTTCCTGGCACTAATATTTTAGGAAAAGGTAGTCGTCCAAATAACGACTTCACTGGCGATGACGGTGGGGACATTCAAGCCCCCATGCCGATTGTCGCGCCTGCTGAAGAAGTGGCGGAGGTTATTAATGCATTAGGCGCTACTGGCACAACTCCTGCCACGCCTGCGACCACGCCGCCTGCAACCGCTCCGACTCCGCAGACTCCTACGCCTTTGGCTCGTCCTTTAGGTTTTGGTTTTGGTCAGATTCAGGGCATTAATCCCAATCTAGACAATGCTGCTAATAAGTTCTTATCTTTGCTTGGTGGTTTTGCCGAGGGTGGTGAGGTAAAGAAGTTTGCGAAGGGTGGAGCTGCTGGAGACGATTTGGATGCATTTGGTGGTGCTGGACCTGATGTAGGATTTGAGGGCAGTGGCAGAGGCACTTTCTCTGGTGGCTCTTATTCTGAGAATCCTTTTGACAGTGGCGGCGATGACGACTATGTAGCGCCAACAGTAGCTCCTAACACTTTCATTGACCAAGGCGGCACCAAAATATCTACAGACGTAGCCAATCAGATGAACCAGCAGGCGAAGAAAGATAAGGCTGCCAGAGATGCTTTAGAGGCGACTAACTTGCAACAGCAACAGCAGCAGACGGCTCCTCAAAACATGATTCAGACGCAGGCTGGCCCTATTGACCCCGCGTCCATGAGTATGGGAGAAAAAATGAGTTTGATAGGCGAGGGGTTGGGGAATCTTTTGGATGTTGATTTGTTTTCATCGAATGCACCTACAGTTGATACGGAAATGGCGGCGAGAATGCAGGCTGCTGGCTTCTCCCCAGTAGCAGCAAATAGGGTAGCAACTTCTAGCGGCGGCATCTTTGATGTTCAGAAGACTGCCCCTACGCCAGCTTCTGTTACTGATTACAAGAATTATCGCACCACTACTGACAATAAAATCAACATGGGACCAGTAGATATGAGCAATAATAGAGGTTTCGACTTTAGTGGTATTGGCGATATGTTTGGTCGCGCTATAGATTATGTTTCCAATGTTGATGTTATGGGGAACAAAATTGACACTTCAAGCTTTGGAGGATATTCAAAATAACTATGCATGGGTTAATTTGAACTTCAAATTCTAGCATGAACAAACCATTTGATATACCTGTTGAGTATCTTACTGACGATGAAATAGCAGAGCTTAGTAAGATAGTAGGGCGCTTTGAAGAGGTGTCAAAGAGGGACGAGAACCAAGAGGGGTTCATGTCTTTTGTAAAGCATGTTTGGCCTACTTTTATTGAGGGCAATCACCACAAGATTTATGCTGATAAGTTACAGAGGGTGGCTGAAGGCAAGTTGAAGCGGTTAATTGTTAATATGCCGCCCCGACACACGAAATCTGAATTTGCTAGTTATTTATTTCCTGCGTGGTTAATGGGTCGTAAGCCCGAAACCAAGATTATTCAGGCGACACACACGGCTGAGTTAGCTGTTGGCTTTGGTCGTAAGGTCAAGAACCTTATTGACAGCGAGATATATCGTGATGTTTTTCCTGATTTGAAGCTTGCGGCTGACGCGAAGGCATCTGGTCGTTGGAGTACGAGTAAGGGGGGAGAGTATTATGCCGTGGGTGTTGGTGGTGCGTTGGCTGGTCGTGGTGCTGATTTGTGTATTATTGATGACCCTGTTTCTGAACAAGATGCGTTATCACCCACAGCCCTTGATAATATTTACGAGTGGTACACTTCAGGCCCCCGACAGCGCCTCCAGCCTGGGGGTGCGATAATTATAGTTATGACGCGGTGGAGTATCCGCGATTTGACGGCGAAGGTTTTACAGAAGCAGGCGGAGGGTGGTGCTGACAATTGGGAGGTTGTAGAGTTTCCTGCGATTTTCCCTGACAGTGATAAGGTTTTATGGCCTGAATATTGGAAGAGAGAGGAATTAGAGGCTGTAAAGGCTTCTATACCTGTTGCTAAATGGAACGCGCAATATTTGCAGAATCCTACTGCTGAAGAGGGCGCGATTATTAAAAGGGAGTGGTGGAATGTATGGGATAGCGGTAGCCCACCAGCTTGCTCCTACATCATACAATCATACGATACTGCCTTCTCTCAGTCAGAGAGAGCGGATTATTCTGCCATTACTACTTGGGGTATTTTTGAGCCTGTGGATGGAGAGGGAGAGGCTATTATACTTTTGGATGCCCAGCGAGGTAGATGGGATTTCCCAGAGCTTAAAGAGCAGGCGTTCGATTTATACGATGAGTTCGAGCCTGACATGGTACTGGTCGAGCAGAAAGCTTCTGGCACCCCCCTTACTCAAGAGCTTAGAAGGATGGGTATTCCCGTGACGCCGTTCACGCCTTCTCGTGGCGCCGATAAATTTACTCGCATGAACGCCTGTGCTCCTGTGTTTGAATCTGGTATGGTGTACAGGCCTGATATGAACTTTGCTGAAGAAGTCGTTGAGGAATGTGCGGCATTTCCTAATGGCGAACATGATGACTTGGCGGATTCGATGACACAGGCTATACTAAGGTTCAGACAGGGTGGGTTTATTGTTACGCCCTCTGATTATGATGAAGATGATTACAGAGAGTTTCGCATGAAACGGGAGTATTACTAATGGCTCATTGCAATTCAAAGCCGAGGAAAATGAAGAATGGCGGGCCTGCTGCGCCTATTATGCCCAAAGAGGTAAAGAAGAAGCGCAACGCAAGCACAGAGCGCACAGAGCGCCCACCTAGAGAAGCTTACAAGAAGATGGGCTTTACTGATGCTGAGTTGAAAAAGATGGGTATGAAAGATGGCGGCGAAGCGGTTCCAAAGAAGTTTAAGGGCTTTTCTAAGCTTCCCGAAGCTGTTCAGCAAAACATGGACTCTGGACTTGCTAATAAGTATAGGTACGGCGGTGAAGCTCGTAATTCAGGCTCGCAAGGCTCTTGCCGTGGCATGGGTTCTGCTATGCGTGGTGGCTCTTTTAGTGGGGTAAAGTAAAATGCCAAAAAATCAAAAATTAAGCGCATTAGAACAAGCTATCTTGGATATTGAAGCGGCGGCTCCTGCAATTGCTAAGCGGCAGCGCGAGGCCATTGAGAGAGCAAACGCAAGGTCGCGCAAGAGAGATAAGGAATACGCATCAGGCAAGCGCAATCCTATGCATGACGCATTTTTGGCTATAGCTGGCATTGACACCAAGGCAGATGGCGGCGAGATAAAGAAGCCCGGAGTTGGTTTTAAGCCTATGGATATGGGCGGTGATATTCTTAACTCCTATCTTGAGGGCATTGGCAACAGCAAAGACACTACTATAAAAGGTGGTGGCACCAAGTCTAAGCCGAAGCCAAAGAAAATGGCTAAAGGTGGTGCTGTATCTCCTCGCAAGGCGCAGGGTATGATGTATGGCGGTTCTGTTAGAAAGAAAAAGTAAATGGGTAAGATTGACGGGTTAACATTGAAGCAGATTATGACAAAAGGCACGACACAAGGCGTGGCTAGTCTTACTAACTCTCAGTATGATGCGTACAACAAGGCTATTTTAAACCAAAAATCTGGTGTTCCTAACTTTAGCAAACAGCCGCGCAAATATGCTTCTGGTGGCGCTGTTCGCGGTTATGGCGCTGCAACCTCTGGCACAAGTTTTAAGGGGATATTCTAATGTCTGTTATCCGTATTGAAATCGACATGAACAGCATCGAGGACATGATGCCCGGCTACGGCGATGGGGATGATGACAACTTTGTATGTCCTGTTGCCACGCAGAGTGAAGAAATCAATGAAGAGAACAAACAGGTCGCTGTAGATGAGTATTCATATGGGCCAACGACTGCGACTTGGGAAAATAAGAATGCGCGTTGCGGCACTTGTCAGTATTTTAACTTACAGTCATCTATGTTGAATTGCATTTCTGAGGGCTTGGGTTTGGAAGAGGGTGTGGGTTATTGCGATAAGCTGCACTTCGCCTGCTCTATGGAGAAGGTGTGTAATCTGTGGGAGCTAGGCGTTCCGAAAACAGACGGTGATTTAGAAGACTATCCTTCAGACATGGGCAATCAGAGGGATATTCTATAATGAGGTTGGGGCGAGTTTTTGTTATGCTGGGGCGATGCCCTTCTGCCCTAGCTGGCGCAACGGTTCCCTCCACTGTTTGCGCTGCATTGCTTGCCCCAACACTTTTATAAAAGAGGCACAAAATGGCTATTGAAAAAGGTATAGGTTCAGGTGGCGATAACGTCATTCCTATGAACCCTGAAGAGCAGATTGACATTCTTGAGATGGCAGTCGAGCCGGGTCAGGTTTCTATGGATGATGGCTCTGTTATTGTTGGAGACATATCAGAAGATATGATGATGACAGAGGTGCCATTAGATATACCTTTTGATGCTAATTTAGCTGATTTCATGGACGAGGCTGAGTCATCAAGCATAGCTTCTGATTTACTTGGCGATGTTGAAGATGATATGTCTTCTCGTGAAGATTGGGAAAGCACATATAAAAAGGGCATTGAGCTTTTAGGTATGAATTACGAAGAGCGCTCTCAGCCTTTTGAGGGTGCTTCTGGTGTGGTTCACCCGCTACTAGCTGAGTCAGTAACGCAGTTTCAGGCGCAGGCTTATCGTGAGCTATTGCCAGCGGGGGGGCCAGTACGCACACAGGTTATTGGCGATGAGACAACTGAAAAGTTGCAGCAGGCAGACCGTGTAAAGAATTACATGAATTACCAAATAACCTATGAGATGGAAGAATACGACCCTGAGTTAGACCAGATGTTATTCTACCTACCGATTATAGGCAGTACCTTTAAGAAGATTTACTTTGACCCGTTGTTACAAAGAGCGGTGTCTAAGTTTGTTCATGCTGAAGACTTGGTTGTTCCCTACACTGCTACAGATTTAGCGTCTTCTTCCAGAATCACACATATTGTAAAGATGGATAAGAACGAAGTCCGCAAGCTTCAGCTTACAGGGTTCTATTCTGACATTGATTTGCCTGGTGACGGATACTCTGAAGAAGATTATTCAGAGGTTAGGGAAACTATTGACGAGGTTCAGGGTATTAGCCCCAATGGAACCAACGAAGATATTACTCTATACGAGGTACATACCAATTTAGATTTACCTGGGTTTGAGGACATGGACGTTGAAGGCGAGGAAACAGGCCTGAAGCTGCCATATATTGTCACTATTTGCGAAAAGAACGGCAAGGTTTTGTCTATTCGCCGCAATTATGAGCAATCAGACCCGATGCGCCGTGCTAAATCGTATTTTGTACATTATAAATTCTTACCCGGTTTGGGTTTTTATGGATTTGGTCTGACACATATGATTGGTGGCTTGTCTCAAGCTGCAACCAGCCTTTTAAGACAGCTTATTGACGCTGGTACATTGTCGAACCTACCCGCAGGCTTTAAGGCGCGTGGCGCTCGTATTCGTGATGAAGATGAGCCGCTAAATCCTGGTGAGTTCCGTGATATTGACGTTGCTGGCATGGATATTCGTCAATCTTTGATGACTTTGCCATTTAAAGAGCCTTCACAGACGCTCTACGCGCTCTTAGGAACGCTTGTTGACTCTGGGCGTAGGTTTGCGTCTATGGCTGACATGAAGGTGGCTGAGATGGGCGGAGAAACGCCTGTAGGCACCACTATGGCTATTATGGAGCGCGGTACGAAAGTAATGTCCGCTATTCACAAGCGCTTGCATTACTCTCAGAAGATGGAATTTAAGCTTCTTGCCAGTGTTTTTGGCAGATTCATGGCGCCGATGTATCCGTATGCTATACCAGGTGCGCCACCTGAAATAAAGGTAACGGACTTTGATGACCGCATTGATGTTTTGCCAGTTTCAGACCCGAACATTTTCTCTATGTCGCAGCGCATTGCTTTGGCACAGACAGAATTGCAATTAGTTCAATCAAACCCTGAGATTCATGGTAATGAGCAGGGTTTATATCAAGCGTACAGAAAAATGTACGAAGCATTAGGAGTTACAAATGTTGACGCCATACTCCCTCCGCCACCTGTGCCTCAACCTACAAATCCAGCTAAAGAGAACCAAGAGGCAATGCGAGGCAAGGCTTTACAGGCTTTCCCAGAACAGAATCATCAGGCGCATATCGAGGCGCATCTCGCAATTATTGCAACACCTGTGGCACAGGCTAACGCAGCTATAGTGATGACACTGCAAGGCCATATTCAAGAGCATCTTGGGTTTATGGCTGAAGCTATGGCTCAAGAAGAAATTATGGCTAGTGTATCCCAAGAGGAAATGATGCAGTTGCAGGCTTCTCCAGAGGGTATGCAAGCAGTTCAAGCGGATATTGCTTCTCGTGCTGCCGAGCTTGTTGGCGAGTTGACTGAGCAATATGCTCAAGCAGTTGCACCGCCTCAACAGACAGACCCGCTTGTGGCTATACGCCAGCAAGAGTTGGCTCTTCGCGGTGCTGACATTGAGCGTAAGGCAAAAGAGGCTGAAGACCAAGCCCAGCTTAACAGAGAAAAAGAATTGAATGACCAGATGGAAGCTGCGGCTCGCCTAAACATTCAAAAAGAGGCTCTGGACGAAAAAACCAGAGTTGCCGAGGAGCGCATTCAAACCCAGAGGGATATAGCCGCTCTAAACAACATGACGAAAGGGCAATAAAATGTCAGCAAGTTCATTAAACCGCAAAGTTGCAGAAGTAGAAAAAGCTAAGAAAGTGGAGCGTAGAAATGCCGCTATCAAAAGGTACGAGTCAGAAAACGGTATCGTCAAACATATCGAAGTTGAAAAGCGAGGGGTACCCGCAGAGACAAGCGGTGGCGATAGCATTATCGACAGCGGGGAAATCAAAGCAAAGCCCAAAAAAGTCTCAAAAAAGTCCGCAAGCTCTAAAAAAGGGTGGAGTGGTAAAAGGGTTCTCTCCGATAGCTAGGCCTCAGAGATTTCAGGGTGTGTTCTAATGAGCGCGGAAGAAGTAGCAAGAAAAATGCTGGAGTTACGCATTCTGCCTCGGTTTATGATGCTTTGCATGACAGGTGTTTACATTAGATGCATTGAATGGGCACTTAGCCAGCCCGATTTAACAACACAGCAGGCTTCGCTAATTTCAGTGGTAACTGGTGCCATGACAGGCAGCCTAGCAGTCTGGTTAAACTCAGAGAAGTAAA
>CAACVD010001097.1_pt1 | contig 13035 bp, 22 predicted proteins | sample 2381771 | NCBI WGS metagenome assembly CAACVD01 (sample SAMEA5211965, study PRJEB30684) | marine metagenome | biome: Marine; feature: Epipelagic; material: Water | collected 2015-10-15 | depth 15 m | reverse complement strand
TTGAGTAACCCGCAGCAGCATTACGCAGATTAATAAGTTTTCTTATTAACTCTGGCGCATTTGACCACCAACTAGAGTCGGCTTCAAAGTCATATCGTCCACAACCTTTACACCTTTTATCTCCAAACTGGCGCACTGTACACCACCCAATACAAGGTGAGTCAGCTAAGCTATTACACTCTCCTGTTAAACTAGAGAGGTTTTTACCACTCATAAGTGCTATTTTACACATAAATTCTCTAATTTGGCTACAAATTCTGAGATATTTATGGCATCTCTCATGAACTGCGATTTAGTAATGTTATTTACATTATCAAAATCTTGCGTGCATACAAGTAAATTACCTACACCAAGGGCTGCAAACGTTGGCACACCTTCGTTTTTACGATCTTTAAGCCACGCGCATTGTTGAAGTGTTAGATTGAAACAGATAGATGTTCCGTCTCTTTTGGGTAATTCTTTTTTATATTTATACTCTACAAAACAAAGGCCGCTATTGCCTGAGTAGAAACAATCTGGAACTCCACCGTGGTAGGCGTCGTTTATTTTCCATTTGTAGATAGTGGAAGGAAGTTTTTTGTGGATTTTGTTTATGAAGTGGCGTTCTTGCATACATTACATCCCGGAGGATCTAGTTTGTAATGCATTATAGCACATACGACGACGCATCTTGTCGCCGTATGTACACCACTTTTAGGAGTTGGTTGGACCTAAGTTAAGTTTAGTGTATACCTCCTTGGCATACTCATAATCTTCTTCGGTTACCCAACCTTGATTTTCTGCATTTAAGTTATAAAACTTTTGTGCAGCTCTGTTTTGTGTTTGTAGAGAACTTAGTTTCCACAATGCACTAAATCTATCGCCTCCTAGCTGTCCAATCTGGGTGTTCCACTCTCGTGAAACTCTTAGTTTAGACGAAGCAAAATCCATAAGAAACGGAGTTTTATCTAACTCACCTGTTTCTGGATCTTTACGAAGTAATAGATGTGATTGAGTCTGCATAATCTCATGATCTTCAGCTTTCAATCCTTCTTTTGCAAGGTGGTCAAGGGCTGCTTGTTGACTAGCATAAGTCCCAATTAACCCTCCTCCTGCGTCTCTTTTTTTCCAAAGTACAAAGTCTTCTTTAAAATGTACATTAATAACGTACAGCTCTGTGCCATAGTTTGTGCTATCAATGCTATTTATAAAGTGACCTGGTTTAGCACCTTCAATGTAAGCGTCGTGATTAGAATCCACTTCACTGTTCATTTGTTGGAGTAACTTTACTCTGGGGGTTTGTAAATGCTCAGCAGTGATATTCTCATTACCAAGCCCTGATGCTTCTTTAACATGCGCTGGCACGTTGTTAGAAACAAGTGATATAGCTGTTTCGCTCATTGTTCACCTTTCGTTTTTCTTGTTTAAATTACTTACTACGGAAATTAACCTTAGTAAGCTCCGTGGAACGTACGCCGGGAACCGAAGGTTCCATAGCAATAAGTTCCCTATAAGCTGTAGCTGACATGCGTTTCTGCAACAACTCAAACCGACCTGTGTCAGTTATGTGTTGGTGTAGAGCGTCCCAGTCTTCTACAGTTGGTACTGTTTCTGTTTTAAGAGAAATAGTACACGCATCGTTACCGGTCTGAGTAAGTCCTTGACTTTCCATATCGGCAGCGATTTCTGCTTCCAAAGCATTTTGTACTTGCTTTAATTCTTTCTCTTGGTTGAGAAGAACTTTAAGCTTTGCACGTGTGTTTGTAAGCATGTTCATTTTGTCATCGAGTGTGACTTTTGGTTGAGTTTCCATAACACCTCCTAGTGTATGATTTGGTTTTCTGTTAGATCAATATGTAAATCATCGTATACAATATTAACTCCTTTAGTAAGTTCAACAGCAAATTGTGCTGCTTCTTTTACAATTTCTTTAATATCTGGTTCTATATTTTCATCTAAATAACTAGACACAATAAGTTCAGATATTGAATATATTAAAGCTGTAGCCAATACAGTATTGTCTGTATTAGTTAATTGTTTTAATTCTTTTTTAGGGAGTTGTCCTAATTGTAAAGTCTTTTTTGCATCCGACATTTTCATATTATACCTTATGTAATTCTGTAAGCACGTTAAGTAAACTTTCCATACGATTTAATTTACCGTTTAGTTTGTTGTATACCTCTGATTCCCATGTATTTCTAGCTGAAATAAGTATAGTTTCAGTTTTTTGAGTTTGACCAGAACGATGTATACGTCTATTGAACTGTTGAAAATGCTCAGCATTGTATGTAGGTGAGCACCAGATAATTGTATTAGCTTTGGTAAGTGTAAGACCATGACCTGCTGACTGGGGATGTGCAAACAATACTTGTATTTGCCCGGCTTGAAAGCGTTGTACAATTTCAGGCCGTTTTTGTGCAGGTACAGAACCGTCGATCACTTCATATGTGTAGCCACGTTTTTCTGCAAGTTCTATAAGTGCATTACGTTCGTGTTTCCAATTAAATGCTACAAGGGAATGTTTACGTACATCTACTAGATCCATAACAAGTTCATACCTATCTTGGTGAAAATATTGAGCAAGACCATTTTCATCATATACACCACCACTAACAAGTTGTAATAGTTTTTTGACTCGAGCCCCTGCATTGACTGCATTAATAGTTCCTTGTTTTGTATACAATACTGACTCTTCAGCAAGTGTTTTGTACATTTTAGTTACCTGTGGGGAAAGTGTTGTATATACAGTTCGAACTATATTGTCAGGTAAATCAATACAATCTTCTAACGCATGACGTATGGTAATGTCTTTAAGTTGGTTAGCGATTACTTCTTCGATGCCGGGCTTGTCTGTCCACACGTTGGCAAATCCATTGAACTGCGGTGTACAGACTTGGTGGCGATACGAATAAAATCGCGAACCTAAATGTTCTCCGTCATCTATTAGATTGACTGGATGCCAAAGATCAAGAATGCTATTAGTATTAGGAGTTCCAGACATACCGACCCTTCGCTCGAATACTTCTGATAACTTTTTAATGTTTTTGGAACGTTTAGCGTCTTTATTTTTGAAAGCAGTAAATTCATCAATTACTAAGTTTTTAAAGTTTGTTAATAACTGTTGGTTTTTAACTAAAAAATTGACTGCTTCGAAGTTAGTAATCACCATATCAAACGATGTATCTTCAAATACTTTTTGTCTATTTTTAGCGTAGGCAACACCGTATTTAATATCAGGTTGAAACTTTTTTATGTCATCAACCCAAGCTGCTTCCAGAATGGATAACGGTGCTAAAACAAGAGTTCGTCCACCCCATTGCACGTGTGCATCGAGTACTGACCTTGTTTTTCCTGTTCCGGGATCGGAAGTAATTAAACAACGTGAGTTGTTAGTTAGAAATTTTGTGGTTTCTTCCTGATGTGCATAAGCACTAATTGTTTTCTCCATCATAGCTGTATTTGTTATTTGTTATTTAGTATTTTGTACGAAAAGGATTATACCTACTTCATACCCCATTGACAAGCAGGGTCTTCACCATTCTTATAAGAACACCACTTACAACTGGATGTGCTTGGATTAGGTGGAAAATTTTCTGCTGTTGTCATAACCAAAGCTCGCTCATGGAGTTTTGGTAAAAATAAAAGAGCTTGGTCTCTTGTGTAAGATTGCTCAGTTGTAGTACCGTGGTCTAAATACCACAGTTCTGTTTGTACATGTTGCAAATCTGGATAACGTAAAAACGAACCAATTGCATATGTTAAAGCCTGTTGTCCATGTGCAATTTCATTACCAAACTGTCTACCAGTTTTGTAATCTATTACACGTGCACTGGTTTCATCCTCATGTACGATTGCATCTAATTTGATACGAGCCCATACATCTTTTGCCATCCAATGACAGGCTCCCCACTCTATAGTAAAGCCCCACTCGCCTTCGAGTTCTGCTTTACCTTCGTTATACAGATTTTTCAAACGTTCAAATTGTGGTGTAAATTTACTTAAAGTATCTGGGAACTCTGGTAAGCGTCCATCTACATACTTTTCAGCTTGATCGTGTATTTCGCTACCACGTTTTGCAGCAGGACCGTAGTCTTCACTAATTCTTTTTACTTTAGCTATGTAACTTCGATAAGCACAAGCCTCAAAAGTTTTAAGGGTTGAATGGGACCAAGCTGGTATAAGACCTAATTCCTTAGGTTTTGACATCTCTACGACATTATCAATATCGGGACGTCTGTCAGACGTAAGTTGTGGCATATATTTTAGGAGTTATTAGTTAATCATAGATTTATCTCCTAATAATGTAGTATCTTTATCGTCAAAGTGTTCTTGTATTAAATTTTCTTTTACTTGGTTATCAATTACCCAAGTTACTAATACTCCTCGAGGAGCTGAACTAGTTTTCCCAGTGCCGACACGTTTACGTGTGGTAGTGACATTTAGTCGACTCATTGCTTTTGTAAAATCTCGTATAGCTAGTGCTTTTCTATTATCTGTAAGAACATCATACACTAGTTTAAAGTGCTGCATAGGTATAACAATTTCAGTACTTGACTTACTAACCCAGTCTTTGATATAGCGTTGTGCTGTACTTATCCCACCCGCATCAAATGTATTTGTAAGTGGTATATCTAATATTTCTACAAAATATTCTAAGTTGTTTTGTTTGATTGCAGTTGCAAATTCTTCTAATACAGACATAGAAACTTGTTTCATTTCTTTCTTAGCATCGTTCTCTAGTGCAGTATGAGCCATACGTTCATCTACTTTAAACTTTTGTAGTAACCCTGCAAAGTTAAATAACTCTGCTTGTACTTCTGCTAACATACCAATGAAGTCAGGGTATGCTTCTTCTAACTTACTTTCTTGTCTGGGTGCTACATTGTAACGTCTATCGCCTTCTTCTATTTTAACTGCGTCAGCTCGGTTGGTAAGAAAGATAAAGTTACAAAAGCTAGGTAACTCTATTTGGTTAGTACGCATCGCACGTATTGTTAATGTAGGTTCTGTAACTTGATGTTTAAGCTTGTCAGCCATCCTGCCTGTGTTACCTGAATCACCCATACGGAACTCATCTACTACAAGAAACAGGGCTGTACGCATGTACAAGTTGAATTGTTCTTCTATGTTTTCTAAAGAACGCATTGGCACTTGTTGTTCACCAAACAAAGGCTTAAGTACTTTATGTATAAACAAACCTTTACCAGTACCAGGAACTCCTGTAAATATCCATGCAGTCATTGTCTTGCGTTTGTTTTGATAAATATAAGCAAGCCAATTAACAAAATGTTCAAACTCAGTTTTACCTCCACCAAGTATGTGCTGCATAAGTTTTGTAGTATTTGGTATGTACTTGTGCATAGCGGCCCCTGTGCCGTATGTAAGTTCAGGCACTTCAGTTGAAGCACCTAACATATAACCTGATCTTCTGTATAGGTTGACATGGTAGGGGGCTGTTTCCATTTGTATACCTTTTTCTGATGCTGGATCAAACACTACTTGTGCATCTGGTATGTAATCAGGCATTGGTCGATTATGCGTACGCATAAAACCTTCCAGAGACGTTTTTTGTGTAGGTGTTAGTGGGTAATCATCAGTAAACTGAGACTTAGTGTTATCGAAAACTCCATTAAAATAAGTGTCAGTATAAAAATCACGAAGAACAATGGGTTTGACGTTTTTAGTTCCATCAATTTTATCAGCGTATTTATCGAAAATAGTTTGATAAAACTCTGGGTCAGCTTTTTCAATTTCAAATATAGGTTCACCTTTGAAATTATACATATAGTGAGGGTTAGTGAGAATAAAGTAATACGCTCCGCTGTCGCCTCCGTTGATGTTACAGTTAACGTAAGGTTCTGATATACGACATATTTCTATACTCATACGATCAGGATTCTGAAGTACTTGTTCAGATACTCCATTTACATTTACTGTAGATATCTTTTCGTTTTTCTTAACAAGCCCTGCTTTCTTACGTAAGCCATCTTTTATTTGTGTAGATAAGCTATGTACTTTTTCAGGGTTTACATCTCGTATTAAATTACTTATGTCTAAGGTTGGTGAACCACGGTCTATTTTTACAAACCTGTCTCCAGTAACTGGGTCTTGTACACCTGTAAATTTAGGTGTACCTATATAAATAAGTTTAGAGTTATCAGCTAAGCTTACGTCTAATGGGTAAGATATACTTTGTCCGTTAGCAGACAATACAAGTTGGTCAGCAAGTATATCTATTTCATAGTTAAGTGTACGAAACCATTCTTTTAGGGCCCTTGGTTGTACAGTATGATTAAGTAAAAAGAACAAATGCATTGAAATTTTGTTACTTTTCATTCCTAGGGACGCAGATGCTTGTGCAACATAACTTACATTACTAAATTCTGATGGTAGATATTGCACAAAAGCTTCAGCAAGATTTTGTATATCGTAAGTATTGTACTTACTTTTAGCACCAGGGAATGTAATACCGTCTAAATCTAATACTAATAACTGTGTACTTGCAGCACGATCAGTCATTAGTGCACGTGATTCATTCTTTAATTTTTTCTTTAAATCACCTTTGTGCAGTGCATGACCTGCAGCTGCGTGTGTTTGTAATAAGTCATAAAACTTATCAAAGCCTTCTTGATTAGGTTCTATATTGTAGTGTTCAGAGGTAAAGTTTTTTACCAGTGGGTAGGGTTTTGTTTCGTCAGTTGTTATTTCTTTGACAAGCTTTTGTTTAGCTTTGAGAAAGATTATCTCCATGATTTTTACTCCTGTGTATCAAAAATTTCTTTTCTATCTATCTTAACATATGGTTCTGCATCGAATGCAAGTTTAACTTGTTTAGGTCCTAAATTTGTAACTGTAAACGTACAGATTATTTCTCCCAGCTCTGGGATATGTATAACAATACTTTCTTTTTTACGGCGACTAAGTACTAGATTGCTCACTTTTCAAAATAGTTTTTAAGGTCTTTCCAATACTGTTTTAATTTATTGTCTAGTGTTCTATTCTGATATGGAGCTAAAGCTTTGAGTAGCACTTTACTAAGAACTACTATTAATATTATTACTAAAAATGTTTCCATAATGACCTCATTTATTGTATATCTTGCTGTACGCTCCTTCCGCATCTAGTGGGAGTTCTGTACACCAAGCTGGTGGTTGTTTCATTATAGCCATTATTGTTGCTAATGTCTCATCAGCATTCTCATCTGAGCCAAGAGCAATGATTTCATCATGTACGGTTAATACAACAGAGATCCCGGGAATGTTTTGTATAGCAAGCATTTGGTCAGTAATAACTATACGGGCTAGGGCTTGTACGATATTCTCTACAAGTCGCGGGCCGTGCGTGCGTGTAATACCATTACGTCCTGAATCATAAACAAACTCACCATTGTTATATCGTAGGTGTGGGTATTGTAGATACATATCGTTGGGCAACTTAAGTGCATTACTAGCTACGGTCAACGGTCCATATGAATAACTTTGGTCAGTCCTGTCTAACATGTAAAACAATAGTTGTTTACCTATACTCCATAGCTGGGGAATGTTTGGATACATTGCTCGGTACTGCGATACAATTCCTAAGGCCGTTTGTTGTGTAACATCAACAGCTGGTGAACCTTGTGCAAGTATTGCTTGATATTTATTAGCACCCATACCATAACCCAAGCCAAGTATTGCTGTTTTACCAACATATCTTTCGAGTTTGTTTTCTTTTGTAATGGGTCGGTTATAAATCTGTGACGCAAAGTTACTGTACACATCTTCTCCTGCTGCAAATGAATCAAGTAAATCTTGTTCTTTTGCAAGCCAAGCAAGCATACGAGCCTCAATGTTTGATAAATCTGCAATATACAACATTTGATCTGGCCCAGCTTGTAAAGCATTACGAAGTTTGGAACCGCGAGGTAAGTTTTGTAGGTTTATCTTTTCTGTACCACCGAACCTACCAGTGTGTGCTGCATAGTATCGTAATGGCACGGAAAGAGTTCCGTCTGGATTACATCCGTCTAGCAATCTTTGTGCACGCGTTTCTTCGATACGTGACTTTACAGCTTCTCTTGCATCCCAGATGTGTTTGTACTGTGGATACATAGCACACATTTGAGTATATGCTTTATCTGTCTTACTAAACGCAGGAATCATTAAACCAGTTCGCTGTGATTTTTTAGTTGGAACTGTGATATTAAGTGATTCTAAATGTTCAGCAAATTGTTTCTGTGAAGCTAATTGTGCACGTGTAAGCCCGGAGTCCTGTATGAGTTGTGCAGTATTTGCAACTATGTCATCTTTGTGGGCCTGCAGTAAGGTACGATTAAGAAATATTTTTGGCTCTACGTACATACGACAGGTTAGATCTATAAGGTTAAGTTCTGACTGTGGGTAATTAGGCTGCATAACGTTGTACAACGCATAGGTTAAATCAACGTCTTGTATACAATAGCCAGCTATTTGGTCTTCTATATCAGGTGGTAAGTCAAATATACCTTTAGCATTTACAAGTTCGTCGCCTTTACGCATTGTTTTGTCGTTAGGAAACATACGTTCACAGGTATTTTTCAACGATGAACTTTCATTGGGTGCAAGTCCACGGGCCATGGCTGCTGTGTCGTAGTAGTATTTAGGATACACTTTGTAATACTGGGTAAGTATGTACGCGTCAAACAGGGTGTTGTGACACACAACTGCAGCTTCAGCCCATTGTATTTGTGCAATAGCATCAGCACATTCATCAGCTCCAAACCATTCGGTAGGCTCATCATTCATTTTTATACCAACTCCCCACACTTTAAACAGGGGTGAGTGTACGTACTGCACAGCACTGAGATGTGCCAGGCTGTGTTCTGTATCGTAATAAGTCTCGAAGTCGAGTGTAATTACATTCATGTAGATCTCCTTTGTTGTATCATTAATTTTTGCCAATACTCATAATCTCCTTTTTTGGCACGTTCCCAACCTATGCGGGAATTGACCATGTTAAAGGCGACTGACAATCTTACTTTTTTATACTGTGTAAACGGGGCGTGTTCATCGGGGTAGGTATACGGACTTTTAGTATTCCGTTTTACCATTACATATGTTGACATATTAGTCCTCCTAGACTGTTGACATTTATCCTAAATGCTTTATGTTTGAAAATTAAGGGTATCACACTTGCAAGTGATACGTAAATATAACTTTAATATTAAAGGTGATTATATGGCTACTATAGCTACTTTAAGAAAGAGTGGTAACGTTGAAAGCAATTCAGCTTTTAAAGGTTTCCCTGAAGGACAAATGTTCACAAGGAAAGCTACAATTACTACTCCTGTTCTAGCGTTAAACGACGTAATACAGGCTCTAGATGTGTTTGCAGGGGAAACTTTGCACGCGTTAAGAGTTGTATCTACTGATCTTGACACAAATGGATCTCCGGCAATTGTATTAGATATTGGTTACAGTAACACAGCTACTGAAACAACTGGTACTTCTACTGCAATTAAAGATGGTTCAACTATTGCTCAAGGTGGTGGTATCGAGCTCTTCAGTGCACTAAGTGCAGATGACGATGCAATCGAACCAGTTGAGTTTACTGCAGATACAACTATTGATATTCATGTACAAGTCGCTCCTGGAACAGGTGCTGCTGGTACAATTACAGTCACAGGTTATTTTAGCTAGACAATAGCACAAACATAACTTAGACTATTAGGAGTTGATTTTCTCCTAGTATCAATGAAGTGTAAAAAGGGCTTACTTTTGTAGGCCCTTTTTCTTTTTGTACAAACGATCGCCCAGGGTGTATATGTGTGTGTATTCACTGTCCTGCACAATAAGTTCAAAACCATTGAACTCTAATATCTCTACTTGAGTTTCTCTTTCTAAATAGTTTTTTAGTTGGGTTAGACTAGACCAATCTTTGGCTAGCAAAGGGTCTTCGTCAACCTGTTTGGGGGTGGGGGGTGTAGCTTCGAGGACATCTCCTATAAATTTCTTAACTATAGAATTAAGGTCAGCACGAGTTATCATGCGTTTTTTGCTATAGAACTTTTGTCCAAGGTTCATTCGTTCGTCGTTCGTTAGTTCAATTGATATATTAGTTTTCATGTTTTTAATCCAGCTTCTTGCTGTTTATGAAGTTCTTCTTCTTCACATAGGGTACAAATAATTTGTCCGTTTACTGTATCAGCAAGAGTAGTCATACCTTGTTTTGCACATACAGGACAATTTGCTGTTGATATATTAAGTTTCATAGTCGGTTCTTGATTATACGCATAGCGTGTTCTAATTTAGCAAACTGCTTTTCAGCTTTTGCTAATTTTTCTTTGTCACCAGTATCTAGTTTATCGTCAGCTATATTTTGTATAAATGTTTCTACAATTTTTACAGCTTCTGATATAGATGTTATTGTTTCACTCAAAGTTTACCTCTACGTTTTAATGCAATGCGAATGCGTTGTAAGTGTTCAGGTGTAAGTTTTCCATTTGGTTTACTTGTTGTCATATTAACTCCACTTCAAAAGTATATTGTATGCCAGACATGTAACAGGTAGTACACATAGCTACAACAATAAAAAGTTGTATATAAAATAATTTTCTTAGATTACTCATATTGCAGTCTCCGGATTCATTAGTTTATGTAAATCCATATGTTTTCTTTGTTCAGCTGTAGCGAAACTAGATACCCATCTTGGTGGGTAATCTATACCAGACGAATTACTGTGGTGATCTTTGTGGTGTTCTTTCTTTTGTATTGCACGAGTATAAGCTTTGAACACATCCTCCATGTAAGGTTTGTCTTGTGTAACAAACTTTTGATAAGAATCTGTAGTATAGCTAGGGTGTCCATTACCTTCTTTGTATTGGTCAGGCATACATAAAGGTAAGTCAGCTAGTACTTCCCAACCAGTATCTTTGTTAGCTGGAATGTTAAGTGGCAAGTCTTGTAGTTCGTGTATTACAGTTTCTGTTTTGTGAACAGCCATACCAGTTTCATCTGTAAATCTCCATTCGTACTCTGCACAAAGGGTTAGTGCATGCATCCACAACCACCAGTAGTTCATTGCATCTTGTCGAACCCATATGGTTGAAGGATGGTTTTCATATGCTTTTTTGTATAGACCTTTAGCATCTGCTTTTTCATTGCCATCAAGCACGCGATGTGCAGTTGATAACATTTGTGCAGATTCCACAATCATTTTTGGTATGAGTTTATCTGGCAGTTGTAGTGCAGCTAGTCTTGGATCTTCGTTTACAGCAAATATATTCATATTGATACTCCTAATAAGTTAAGTTTAAATACAGATTCTTTTGGCACTGCAAACCAAGCCCATGTTCTTACAGTGTGTCCTGAATGTTGGGCATCTATTACAGGTTTTGTAGAACTTTCAAGCCAACGACCTGTACCGTAGCCCCAAGGACTACCGTTTTGTCGTACATTTTGAATGTTATGTATAAAACCAGAACGAGGTTTGTCAGGTATTATCTGTTTCCATGCGTCGTTGTAATAACGATCAACAATAAGATTACCAGCACGCGGTGAAAAGCCAGTAACTTTACAACGGATGTAACCTTGTTGGTATTCAGCGATTAACCAATCGCCTTCGTTGAATATTTGTTCTGCTTTTATGCCTTCAGGTAATTCATGGATACCATGTATAGTTTCAAAAGTACTACCTGTTATTTGGTCTTCAACAGTTGTGGGGCCAAACAAAAAACCGTTTCTTTGATACGGTACACTGTTTTGGTCACACCATCTTGAAGTGACATTGTTATATCGGTGTTGATTTCTGCTCATGATTTTCTCCTTCATAGTCATAAGTTTCTAATAATCTTGCTAAATACCATTGGGCTTTTTGCAAGTCTTCTTTTTGGTTCTTGTATTCATAACGCCATATGTATTTTATGATGTTACCTTTTAAGTAACCTTGGAATTGTCGAGTGGTCATAGAGGCTTGAATAGCTTGTATGCACTCGATTTCTCCAGTGTTGTAATGTGGGGGTTGGTTTACATTATCCATAATTACTCCTTAATTTGATCGTAACAGTTAGCTTGGTATCTGACCCGGTTAGAATCATAAGTATAAACTTACAGTTTTGTCGGATATATATTAACTACATAAAGTAATTACATCAATCTAACGACTTATCTTGCCTTGATTGTTAGGAGTACGTATACGCTGTCGGACCTCTAGCCGCACTTGGCTCCGCAGGTGGTTGTATCAACTAACTGTTACGAAATTTCTCTTTCAAGAAATGTCGGTTGGACTCTTCGTACGCTTGAAAAGTAGGGTGAATATCCATGCCAAAAGCATTTCGTTCAGTGCAATTCTTCTTGTACATACGAAGAGCAAATTCTTTATATTCCGTAGTGTTCGCAAAACGCTTCATACATTTCCTCAACAATTGGTATGTCTAACTCGAACATTGTATCAATAGTTGCAGGGGTAGGTACAGTATCAGGGCTTTCATACATATTTTGCTTATCTGTAATAGCCCTACTTTTTAAATAGTCTTTAAACTGTTCATAAAATAAAAGAGAAACAACCTCATCTTTATCTGCTTCATCTTCAAGAATACAAGCAAGTACTTGTGATTTAATAGAAGCTACACTGATGTAGTCAAAATAATTGTTCATAGCTGATTCAAGCCATGTACCATGCCACTCTTCCCATTCCAATGCTTTTTGTTTTAGTTTCATTACTTTTCTCGTTTCTACTTTTATTCGATGGCTATTGTTATTGCTCAACATTACAGACCTTGATCGTCTGAATATTGATTGTGTTTACGCCAATCTGGTTGTTTTGTTTCCCATTTTAACTTTGGCACAGCAAAGTTGAGTCCAAGTGCTTTTTTGTTTATAGACTTAAGCTTTAGTTTCTCATGTACCATAGTTTTACGCATAATAAATAATACAAGAGAAGCAGTAAGACCGCCAACCATAGCAGCAGTCATACCACTGTAAGTACCATAAAAAGCAACCATAAGTGTTGCAGTAATCAGTACATCAGCAAAGATGTCATGTCCAATGGTCTTACGACCACAGCTTTGTGGATACTTATCGAACTAATTCAATTTGGCTA
>CAACVD010001096.1_pt1 | contig 13045 bp, 22 predicted proteins | sample 2381771 | NCBI WGS metagenome assembly CAACVD01 (sample SAMEA5211965, study PRJEB30684) | marine metagenome | biome: Marine; feature: Epipelagic; material: Water | collected 2015-10-15 | depth 15 m | reverse complement strand
ATGACGATCAGTACCCAATCCATTACACGAATTGACCGTGTAACGTTATTTTTTATTCTTCCTTGTTAAGTCTGCCCAATATTTACCGATTATACGGGCCTGGGTAGGGCTAAATTTGACGGCGCGACCCTTTAAGAGCTCTTCATACTTCCGACGCACATATGAGCCTGTAAAGCCCGCTAAATGACATACATCATCAAAGTCCTTACCCCCATCGATAAACCACCGATGAGCTTTGGTCTTTAAAATCGCACTCACGCGTCCTTCATGTTGACATAAAGCATCAATAAACGCCATAGACAAAACTGCTCTCCACAGCTTTTTTTCAGGCGTAAGGTTATACGCTTCATGTTCATCTAGCTCCAGTCTGAACATATTTGAGAATTATAAGATTACTGGTGCCTAATCAAGGGATATATAGGGAAGCACGAATCAAAAAGAAACGTCGATTAAGCACCAGTTACACGAATAGTGATTTATTCGTGTAATGTCAAGATCGTTTACGCTTTTTAACCTTTATTTGTTTGGTTTTGACATGTTTTTTGCGCCATTGATCGGGCGTGATTCCGTTTTGGTCTGCCTCATATTCAATCTGATCATCGACAAGTTTTTCAATATAAGTTCCAGGTCCCATGTATTTACCGCATAAAGCTAAAATAGCTTCATGGACAGATTTTTTTACGGCGACTGACTTCCACCTTGTTATGTCCATTGTCCCTCTCCATTCTATGTATTGCTTTATTTAATTTTCTAACTCCTTCATGGATCAATACTTCTCCAGGTAATCGAGTCATCTTCAAATCACCGCCTGTGATTGACTTGTATAAAGATAAAAACAAATCCATACGCCTGATAAATTTTTTTGCGGTCGGTTTATCAAAATCTTTATTTTTAATATGGGTCTTCAACAAAAAGATATAATCTTTAATCGTTGAGTTCCACGCTGGCCAATCAATCTGTTCAAGCCCTTCAATAATATGTTTAAATTCTGCTTTACAGATTTGATCGAAGGGTTGAAAGGCGGGTTTAGGCACACCTTTTTGTGAATGTGTTTTAGTTTCCATATCCAGATCCAACGATCATGATAATGGCACAAACAATCACAGCTGCGAAGCCAAGATAAATGATAAAAGAATGTTCATCATCTTTTTCCCAGTGTTCTTTCTTGGCTTTCATCTTTTGTATTAAGTATTGCATGATTGCGTTCATTGACAGAACTCCTTTCTTACTTGGTCTGGCCCATACACAGTATGGATCCACACATAACTAAATTGGTTACCGTTTTCAGTGCACCGTTTCCCCCATAAGATTTTATAACTATCTTTTTCTTGTGGATTGTTAGCACAGCCAACTAATAGTAAAGCGGTAAGTGCAATTATTATTTTTTTCATTTTTTCTCCTTTATTGACATTGCAAGATCGCCTTTGCCTTCAACGGCGATCTCGATTAATTTTGCTATTTTTTCACCCGACCAACCTTTATGTATTTTAAAATTTAAAAACCCAAAAAATTTTATAAATCGTTCTTTAGGTAAATAAGGTTTAAGTGAATGTGCTGCCTCTACGTCTTCCATGGTAAATTTCATGGTCTTCATAGCGCTCTCCTCTCATAAGGGATGATTGGATAAAAAGGCGAAACGTCTACAATCTTTGCCTGGCTAACGCCTGGAACAATGATGGTAACATCTTCAAACTCAATTGGAGTTTTAAATTGACGATCCGCCTCAATTTCTACAATAAGATAACATTTATTTTTTTCGGTCATTGAGATGTATCCTCTTACGTTTCATCGTGCCGTTGGGTTCTTTTTTATACAGTTCCCAAGATTGTTTACCGTCAAAATAAAAACCTTGTTGTAGATCCGCTTCTAATCTTTCTTTTTCATGTTCTGTATTAAAAACCATTTGCTCTACACTCATTTGGGCCTTATCAATCTCATTTCTAATTTTATCAAAATAAGATTGAATCTCCTCAAACGTTTTATTTACACCGCTGTTTCGTACCATCTTTCCTCCATCATTTGTTTGAGTTTAGTATCTGGCGTGGTTGCTTCCATCAGTTTTTGAGAAAGACGATCGTTTTTAGTTCTCTCTAACGAGTCTTTAAAAAACTGTCCGTCTGTAAACTGAATTAAACAAGGCCTGTCATCACTTGGTCGATACCTGCCTGGTCTTATTTTTCTTTTGTCCATAAACTCTTGTCTAAGTTCTGGATATTTTGCGATATATTCAGCTAATAGATCTTTACCAAAATTAAAATAATCCTGGATTGCGATCTCCCACATATCAACGGTATCCTTGTTGTCTTGGATACGCATTAATAACGTTTTAGTGTTTTGTTTCTTCATTTTGGTCTACCTTTTCGTTGAGTTGTTTGACAATCAAAGTGAGTTGAGTTAGTTCTCCTCTCATTTGAATCATTTTTTTAGCCATCGATTGAGTCATATTTTGTAATTCATCTAACCAATCCACTAGCTGTACGGTTGCCTCTGCACTCATCGTTGGTGAGGGCGTTGGCGGTCTTTTTAGTTTTTGTTCTGGCATATTGCCTCCCTTTCGTTATCCCATGTATATAGGATAAATCTGAAAAAAGTCAACTATTGTATTTTATCCCATATTTGGTATATAATTTGATATGAAAACGTTTGTATGTCACGCAAGATTTCTTGGTGTTTACCATAAGAAAGATGTTAAAGCGGACACCGAGGACCAAGCCTGGCAGCGTTTTCACAACTTGATAAAGTCGGGTCAGACACAGACCTCTAAAGAAGATGTGTATCGAAAAGATCGGCTTTATCTGTTTATTGAGGAGATAAACAATGGCTAATGACAACATGGTGTTGTTCGCTAGAAAAATTCATTTCGAATCAAGATGGAATGAATTGTTTTTAAAAAATGGCGGCGTGGTTACACCTGAAATGTCTCATCTTGGTGATCAGATCAAAACAACCATCAGACTGATCCTAAGAAATCAAGAAAGTCCTAAAAATATTAGAGACGGCGAAAATCATATTTTTGCAAGTTAATTAGGGTTTTTTTGAAAAAAATGGAAAAAGTGTTTTTCCTTACAGGATATCTTTCGCTCTAATTATCCTCTTCTTCATATTTATCATAACCAATATCCATACCTCTAAAAAAACTGCTATCAAGTTTTTCATAATGAACACGGCCATTTACATATTGTACAATTTCTTTTTTACACATTTCACAAATCATCAGTGAACATTTTGTTTTAAGGTGTTTTAAAATATGAAAGTGCGTGTAGTCTTTACACTCTGGACAAATACCTAAATTGATTTCTTTACTTGTCATTGACTTGCTTTAACTCCGTTTTCCCCCAGTTGGGTCCGATCTCACAATCAACCTTGGAAGGAACACTCATTGTAACACAAGTCTCCATAATTTTCTTAATTTTTTTAATTTCTTCATCACTTGATACAGAAAAACATAATTCATCATGTATTTGAATTAACGGTAAAAAACCCTCTTTGTAACAATCAACCATTGCTTTTTTGACCTGGTCAGCTGCGGATCCTTGAATAAGTCTATTTAAAGCTTTGTATGTCATGGCACGTTTAATGTTTTTTCGACCAAATTGTGCAATGGCATCTTCTTCTCGCATAGGTTTATTGAGTCCAAATGTATTCGGCTCCCATAAATTAAACCTGCATTGTCTACCTAAAAGTGTATAAATGTGACCCCGTGCATCAGCGGTTTGCATAACTTTTTCAGCCAGTTTTTTAACAAACGGTACTTTCTGGTTATATCTTTGTATAATTTCTTGCGCATCTTCTTTGGGTATTCCTAGTTCGCGTGATAATTTATTCGTTCCCATACCATAAAACAAACCCAGGTTAATTGTTTTAGCTTGTGACCTTGGTATGTTTGCCATTTCTGCAACGGTCTGGTGGAAGTCCGCATCTTCACTTTCATAAGCTTTAATCAATTGATCAACTCCAGGATAACCTCCTTCAACGAGTGATGAGAAGTGAACTACTAATCTTGGTTCTTGTTGTGAGTAATCAAAACTGCCCCAGTGTTCTTTATCAGGTAAAAATAAGGATCGAATTCGTGGACCAAATTCTTTGTTACGTGCAGGTATTTGTTGTAAGTTAGGATTACCGTAACTTAGTCTTCCAGATACCGTACCACCACCATTACCTCTAAGCTGAAATATTTCTGAGTGTATTCTGCCTTTATGTTGGTGTTTTAAAATAGAATCAATAAATGTTGAATGAAACTTTGATAATTCACGTGCCTGTCGGATATGTCCTGCAAGCTCATGGTTACAGTTCTGGAGCCAGTTAGCGGTGAAGCTAGGTTCTCCCGTCTTTTCTGTCTTAGGATATTCAATACCTTTACGATCAAACGCCTGGGCTACGCTCCTAGCAGCCCAAATGTCCACGTCAATGTTCGTTAGCTTTTTAATTTTAGCTAATTCCTGTTTCTCTCTTTCGATAAACTCTTTCTTTAATGCCTCTGCACCTTCAAGATCTACGGCTACACCTTTCTCTCTCATTTCGATTAAGATAGGTAACAAATCCATTTCAACTTCAAAAATATCATTTAAAGATTGTTTGTTAATCTCATGCTGAAATCTTTGCCATAACTCCCAGGTCAGTTGTGCATCTTGTTCTGCGTAAAATCCTACGTACTGCGCAGGTAATCTCCAAAGTTCTGCTTTTGCATCGACACCCCACTCTGCTGCACGTTCATTTAATTCTGTTTCTGCTTTTAACTTTCCTAAATATTCTTTGGCTAGTGGATTAAGTGCGTATGAAAATTTATTCTCATCAATTAAAGCTCCAGCGATCATCGTATCTATAATACGGCCATTAATTTTAAAACCATAAGATCTTAACCAACCGACATCATAGGTTGCGTTGTGAAATAACTTAATATTATCGCTAAGTAATTGTTTTTTAAGCCATTTTAGGACCATGTTCTTATCCATATTCCCCCCTTGGGCGTGTGCTATAGGGTAGTAACCTTTAAAATCTGCTGTTGCGACTGCGATACCTACAATCTCTCCATCATTTCGTGGCCAACCTGATCCTAATTTTTTTAAGTTGGGATCTCTGGTCTCTAAATCGATCGCTAAGGTTTTCGCCTGAGTTAAATCAGGAAATGTTTCGGGTGTCTTCCAATCTGAATGCTGGAATATAAAATTAAGTTGATGGCTCATTATTTATCGGATTTAAATTTGTCTCTAAACTCTCTGTGTCTCCACAATTCTTTCCATGATTTGTTTTCTAAGTAACATGAAAAGTGACCTACTTGGGTCCAAAACCATTTATGAATTTTTTTTATCATTTTATTCTCTTTCAGTAGTATTGAATGCGATTACAATTCTTCCATTATCTTCGTTTTGATTTTTCACATAATGTATAACAGATGACGGAAACAAAATTAATTTATTTTTTTCAAATTTTTCTTCATAAGTTGTCCCTGTGTATGAATCAATAAATCGCGTGCCATCACTGCCATTTCCATCCACATAAATTATACCGCTCCACCAGGATCCATTGTGTTGATGGGGATCGTGATACTGATTTTTACGATAAAGTTGTGCCCAATGATTATCTAAAGCTAAACCTCTTTCGTCTAAAATTTGTGTAATCTGTTTTTTTAACTCATCAAAAACAGGTAAATCTAAAACATTTAAAGATCTAAAAGTTGTGATTTGGGATAAATCAACAGAATCTTCAAAATTGTAAAGTAAAAATTTTATTTGTTGTTTTTCTTTTTCAGAAATAACAATATTTGTTTTAAAAAATTTTGGAAAAGGCCAATATTCATTCGACATTTTTATTATCCCTCATCCTTTCTATTTCAAGTTCACAATAATGAATTATTTTTTCTAAATCTTCCTTACCATTTTTTTTCATGTATCTCACAACATATTTAATAACGTTACCTTGAAAAAAATTAAGGTTGTTTTCCATAATAAATTTATAGGGCTGTATTTTAAGTTTGTAATGTTCACCGCCGATTTGATTCATCGATGGAAATACTCTGTCTAGTTCTTGTTTACTGCTCATAGCTGATCGTCCTCCTCAACGTATCCGATTCGTTCCTTATACACATCTAGTATTTTTTGACAAGCATCAATTGTAACAGACCCCTTTAGATCATTAAAAGCTATTGTGCAAAAAATAATATTATCTTTTGTGTATCCTTTTGTATTATCAATTCGATCTAAAGAAATATTTGTTCCTAATCTTCCAATACCTCTTTTATGAGTCATCGTTTGCCTAGTGTAAGCACAATAAATTCCACCTAAAGTTTCAACCTGGTTCCAGAAAACATTTGTAAATTCTATCCACTCTAAATCGAAATGGTGTTTTTTTCTTCGGTTTGCATTTTTTTTATTTCTTCGTTTTGCACTGCTATAAAGTTCTTTTAAATAACCTGTTAGCGTGCTCATGTATTTATGTTGAGCCCTAATTTTTTTATTTTTATCTCTATAAGGCACTTTGCATCTCCATGTATTGATTATAGACTCTAGCTAAAGGAAAAGAATATTTATGTTTGGTCCCGAGTAAGAACAAATTTTGTTTTGATCGTGTTGCTCCTGTATACCATACCCTAGCTTCATTAGGTTTAAGACCTGTTCTTTTATTATCAAAATCTGTTGGAAAGTTTGCGTAAGCAAACAAAACAACATTATCAGCTTCTCCACCTTTAACCTGGTGTATCGTATCAATAATAATATTTGCTCGTGTTGATAGATCCACACTTTGGTTTTGCATACGAAAAAAGTATTTTTTCTGTCGATCTGAAAACTTTCTGTTTAAAGCTTCCCACCATGGAGCTCTTTCTTTAGCTGGATCCAAGCCTCCAAACAAAGTTAAATCATCGTAAGACATCATTAAGTTAGGATCAATATCTCTCCAGGCTTTCGTATCTAACTTTCTAAATCCATAAGCAATCTCTTCAATGTACATATATAAAACTTCAATATCTTCTTTTAAAATTTTACCGCCTGATATTAAATCCTCCCACATTTGTATGGCCCTGTACTGGTTAATATCAAAAGACTTTTTACCTTTTTGGTTTTGGAAATAGATACCTGCTTTTCTAGCTTCTTCCTCTAAAACTCTTACTCCCTCTCTTACTCTTGATAATAAAAACCATTTACCCTTGAATGCATTAAAGGGTATTTCTTGAAAATTTTTAAAAGCAAGTATCTGTCCAGGTAATTGATTAGCGGGTTCAAATTCTTTTTGTTTTTTATCTGTAATTTTATTTTGTAGTAATTTACAAAAATTAAATATCTGTTTGTTAAGTCTATGAGAATATTTTAAAACGACATCGCGTCCAGGAAAGTCTTGAAAAGCTTGTACATCTGCGCCGTTCCAGGCATATATCGCCTGGTCATCATCTCCAGCCAAATAAATTCTTTTTGCTTGTTCACCTAATTTGTAAACAAACTTCCACTGCAAGGGTGTCAAATCTTGTGCTTCATCTATAATCATGAGCTTAAAAGACGGAGCTTGTCCGTATTCAATAAATTGCGAAAGCATATCTGTAAAATCAATTCGGTGTTGTTCTTTAAACTCTTCGTAAAGTCTTATAATATTTTTAAATTTATCAATCCCAATCCTTTTAATATTTTCTCTACGATAAATAAGTAGAGGATCCTTCATCATGTTTCTGGCTTTATCGTATATTCTCAACGCCCAGTTCTTTCTAATACGGTGTCCATCATAGGTATCATCAAATTCTAATGAGATATTACCCATGGAAGTATTAAATTCTTTAATGTCTATATCTTCATCTAGAACAGGAACTTGTGAAAACTGTTGCCTACAAAAACTATGTATGGTTCTAAAATTAGGTAGGTCGTCATCTTGAAGATTAAATTTTATTTTGGCTCTATCAATTCCTTCACTGACAGCTTTTTTGGTAAAACTAAAATATGCAATCTCATTTGGCTGCACACCTCTTTCAATATATTTTTCTATACGCTTAAGAAGTGTTGTTGTTTTACCTGTTCCAGGTGGTCCAAATAGTTTTATAGTTTTAGAATGGAATGTTTTCATCTGCGCTGTGTTTATTGAAAGTTACCTTACGATCTTTAATTTGGATTGTCGCTGGCTTTTTCACTCTCCACATACGCGTATTATTCTTCTTAACATTCTGCGCTCCACCTGTTCTTAAATAGTGAATCAATTCGTTACGCTTTTTGTTTTGACGATTTTTAACCATGAAATCCATGAAGGTTTCTAATTTAAAATATATCCAATCTTCCTCAAGAAAAATATAACCCGCTTCAATTTGTGAAATATCATCACCTGGTTCTTCGTCTTGAGAGAATTTTCTAACAAAATATTCAAACTCATGAGCTTTTGAATCTTGTGTATCTTCTATTATCTTTTGCATGTCTTTAAGTTTTCTTAAAAATATTTTAAAGTCTTTAGGTTTAATCGCATCCCAAACCATATCGGCTTGATCAAACAATGCTGTACCAAATAATTGCTGTTGGGTTAATTGTTGTCCTGTTAGGGTCACTTGTTTACCTTCAATAGTTAAATAATAAATAGGTGGATCCGTATCTAATTTCTCAAAAAGCTCTACACTAGGTTGGTATTGTTCTGGGCCAATACCAAATTTTCTTTGTCTACATAATTCTTTATTACAAAACTTTTTTGCAATAGGTGTATTACACATATAAAAATAGCTTTGTTCTTTAATTCCATTAATAATTTCTTCTAATTCAGAGTCATTTTGTACGGGTGGCTTGCAAACCGTTTCATTTCTCTTGTATAATTCTTGTCTTAAATTTTTTGGATTTTTTAAATGCGCAAGTACAGCCATATTAAATAATGCATTATTTCTTCCACCTTCCCCTACACCTTCTTTGATAAATCCTTGTATGCATGGAGGATACTGATCCCATTCTTCATCGGTATTACTGGGCTTCGCGATCTCAATCTTTTTGAATTGTTCTGGAGTAATTTTAAACTGTTGTACAAATTCTAAATAATCTTCAAAGTCTAATGCTTGTCCTGCGTTGTTCAATGCATAACGAGTTGTTGTTTCTGCATTTTGATAAGGGATGTTTAAACATTTACCTGTACGCCATTCATTCTTTTGTGGATCCCATTTGATTTCATCTTCTGCAGGAAACTTATCTGCACCTTCACCACCAAAACCTAAATCCGATGCTAACTCATTTATTTTTGCTCGCATATCTGCAGCGAGTACAGAACCTTTAATATGTAAAACTAAATGGAGTCCCCCTGTCTTAGAACGGTAAGGGACCAATGGATATTTTTTTTCTCTAATCTTTTTTATAACTGGGGTTGGATCTTTGCCGTAAATAATATTATCGACATCAATACAACCCCAAGAACAAGTCTTATCCCTACGAGTAGGGATAAGACCAATGCTGATTTCTCCGCCGAGGTGTTTTGCAATTACAGAATCTGTAACTGTTTCGTTGATCCGTCTGTATCGTCCTTCCGCTTTACCATCACGCTCCCTCTCACCATTGTGAGAGAAGAGGTAATAGTTTTCCCTTTGACAATCAAACAGATCGAGAAAATCAGCAGCGCGCATTAAAACGGAGTCTCTTCCTTACCTTGCGAACTACTAGTTGTTACACTAGCTGTTTCCGTTTTAGCCGTTGCTGACTCACCAGCATCACTGACACTTTGCATTTTAGAAGCTGATTCTCTGAACGCCACAGATCTTTGAATTGCTTCCGCAGGTGCCATCCCAGCGTAGTTTATAACCCAGCCGTACCAAGTACCAAGATTGTTTTTCTCCAACGTTGTGCTGAGTGTATAAATTTGTGCATGGTTAGGAAGTTGCTGACGTTTGCCACCAATCTCCTCATATTGAGCAAGTTGCATGGTATTCCACCTTTGCGACTTTTTGAACTGAGTTCTAGACATAGTGATTATACCATTATCTAGAACGTTATTATTCTCATCTAACCTTGTTACAAAGTGATGAGCCGTTCTCTCAATATAGTTACCATTTTCTAAACGGTCCTTACCTCTTTCGTCTTTAGTCGTTCTAGATACAATGTTTTCTGAAACATCATAAGAACCTACAGGTCTATTAGTGCCAGACTCTCTGTCTGCCCACTCTAGATCTTTGACGTAGAAGTAAGAAGGTATGACTCTAATCTTATCAAACACTTGACCAAGTGCTGAGTTTAAAATCATACCAGGTTTAGCTGATTCTATATAGTTTGCTGAACCAGGTTCAATTACATCAGATTGTTTAGCAACAACCTTGAAGTAAGGCATAGACACGGATTGTGAGTCTATGTTGTCAAACGAATTCTTTAATAATGCATTTAAATCTACATTAGCTAAAGTACTCTCTGACTTTTTGTTTACCGCTTTGGACATATTATTTTTCCTCCTTTATTACGGTTTGAGTTTGGACATATGCACCAAGTAAATGATCTGGAATGTCGACACCTTTTTGCACTTGTTCTTTAACAAACGCTTTTAACTGCATCGCATTTACAGATTGTTTTTTATTGATAACAATGTCTTGTAGTTGAGGTTTTGATTTAATCATTTCCTCAAGTAGTTTTGCTTTTTCATCCTGACCCTTTGTGAAAGGGACAGCGATTTCGTTACGAATTAAGTCCCCATGACCATTCGCACGTAACCACCCATACGCTGCATCTTCATTAGCTTTTGAGATACGCGCAAAGTAGTTTGTTTTTAGTCCAACGTAACTGCCGTCTTCGAGTGTAAAGTCTCTCATACCAAGCGAAGTGAGAAGCGCTGGTATTTCTTCTGTAGATATACGTTCTTCATCATTCTTCATTTGTTTAAGTTTCGCCTCCAACTCATCGATATCACCGCGAATCGATTGTAGCTGTTTGCACTTACTACTCAAAGAAGCAATGTCGTTGTCTTTTACATTAATCGACATATGTGCCTCCTTAATGATTGACATATAAACTTTTAAAAATATAAGTCAAGCCATGGGATATAAGAAATACAATTTTAAAACGACACCATACGAACATCAAATGAAAGCTTTAGAAGCTTCACATGCAAAAGATTATTATGCCTTATTTATGGAAATGGGTACAGGTAAATCTAAAGTTCTACTAGATACAGTAGGTATACTCATGGACAACCACAAGATACAGGGTGCTTTAATTGTTGCACCCAAATCGGTTTATTCTGTTTGGGCAAGAACAGAAATTCCAACTCATTTTCCATTCACACAATCCACAGATATTATTATGTGGAAAAATACTGCAACGACTAAATTTAAATTAGAGATGCAACGTTTAATGAGTGAGAACGGTAGATTTAAAATTTTTATTATGAATGTTGAAGCGTTGCAAAATGCAGGTAAAGCATTTGAAGCCGCTCAAAAATTTTTAAAAAAATTTAATTCGTTAATGGCGATTGATGAATCTAGTAAGATAAAAAATCCTAACGCAAATAGAACAAAAAATATTCACGTATTAGGAGAGTTAGCCCCGTACCGTAGAATACTGACAGGGACCCCAGTAACCAATAATCCTTTAGACGTTTACTCACAATTAGAGTTTTTAAACAAAAATATTTTAGGGTTCTCATCATTTTATACCTTTCGTAATCGTTATTGTGTATTTCACGAAAGCGTCCAAAACGGTCGAGTAGTCAAATTCCCCAAATTCTTCACTAATCTTGATGAACTTGAGCGCAAAGTGAAAGCTCATTCTTATAGGGTTACCAAAGATGAATGTCTAGATTTACCAGATAAAGTTTATCAAAAAAGACACTGTGAACTTACCAAAGAACAAAAGAAAGTTTACGAAGATCTTAAGGTCCAGGCTATGGCAATCATTGATGACGACAGTGTAAGTTATACTAATAAACTGACTGAAATTTTAAGACTGCATCAGTTATGTAATGGCTTTGTCATGTCAGACGATGGAAACATTATTGAATATAAGAACAACGAGAAGCTACAAGAGTTAAAAGATGTTATCGAAGAGTGCCAGGGGAAAGTAATTATCTGGGCAACCTATACTTATAATATTAAAATGATTGAACAGTTTTTAAAAGCTGAGTATGGATCCGAATCGGTTGTAACGTTTTATGGCCAAGACTCTAATGAGAAAAGAATTGAAGCAAGAGAGTCATTTCAAAACAGTAAGAAGGTAAGATTCTTTGTTGGTAATACTCAAACAGGGGGTATGGGTTTAACCTTAACCAACTGTAGCACCATGGTTTATTATAATAATAATTATTCATACGAACTTAGAGAACAATCTGAAGCACGAATCCATAGAATAAGTCAAAAGAATAAATGTACTTACATTGATATTGTTGTCAAAGATACAATCGATGAAAAGGTTATTGATATTTTAAAAAATAAACTTAAACTTTCGGCGAAGATCTTGGGGGAAAAAGCTCGGGAATGGATTTAATTGCGCAGCTTGCACAGTAATAAAAATTTTCGTGAACAATCTCTGCTTTAGACTCGCATATCGTGCAGATTGGTTTGACGATCAGAACTCTCTTTGTTTTTATAGTATAGTTCGACTCGATCAAGCCAGATTTTTTTGTACTTTTCATAATTAAATTTATTTAATTCAAATTCTTTAAATTCTAATTTAGGTGTCACCATAAATATCTTACCCTGTTCAACTTCACCATACATTTCTGTATGAGCCATTGAATAAGCTACAAGCTGACAATAATAATTTGTAACCCATTCCTCTCTTTTCATTTTGTTTGCCTGTTTGTAATCACCAATCGTGAGTTGATTTTCATATAAACATATTAAATCGGCTGTCCCTGCCCACATATTTTTATAATTAAGTGAAATCTCACATCCATACACATAATTTAATCCAATCATGTTGTTTAAAATCGTATTTGCCATTTGCTGGGCCTCAGAAGGCTCAGAATTAAAAAGTTCGATTTGCTGACCTAACAGTCGTTTTTCTATGGTATCATGCATTAGCGTGCCTCTTTCGGACGCTTTTTTCTTGATTCTCTCTGCTTCTTCTACTCCAACCCGTTTAATCCAGGCATCTAGCTTAGATCGGTCTTCAGTTGCTGAAAGTAT
>CAACVD010001095.1_pt1 | contig 13053 bp, 12 predicted proteins | sample 2381771 | NCBI WGS metagenome assembly CAACVD01 (sample SAMEA5211965, study PRJEB30684) | marine metagenome | biome: Marine; feature: Epipelagic; material: Water | collected 2015-10-15 | depth 15 m | reverse complement strand
GTTTCAGCAATGTTCTGGCACGGGAAATACTTGCGCCGTCCTTTGACAACAGCAACCAAGCCGCAACACTCGCGTGGTGTTTCAGTCTTAGCGTGCTGCAGAATCTCAGCCTTCATGGCTGCCGATAAACGCATCACTTGGTTAGACCCGCTCCAGGAAATGAGCCAAACGGCAGCTCAGCTGTATTGCCAAACCGCAACTTGCAACTGGCAACCCGTTTGCCGCAAACATCCTGCGCCTCAGTGCTGACCTCGTTGCCGTTCACATCGTAATAATCAGTGCCGGTGTAGCTGCACTCGCTGCTGCGGTACTTCCACTGGCAAATGTTGGCAATAATCTGACGCCGTGGAATCTTCTGACCAGCTAAGTCAAATTTGCTGGCTAACTCAAAGGTCACACTGTCCCGCGTTTCGGTTGATTTGCGGTCAATGAACCAACGTTCCTGTGGAAACTGAGCATTAGGGTCGGCTGCGCTTTCGCCATCAAGATACTTTTTCAAAGTCCTGATTCGACGAACTTCCGCTCCACCAAGGTCATTCCCTGCTGTTGTGGCATTGACCAGTAAAAGCAATGCTGAAATCGTGCTGCTGAGATTGCTGATAGCCAATGTTGGCCGAGGCAGCGTGCCGGTGTTTGTGTACTCAAAACCGTCAGCTTTGATAGGAACGCGGCTATAGGTTTCACCGTTGAAAACAATGTCGCCCGTCACATCGGCATTGGATCCCGCGTGAAAGCGATATACGTCATTGCTACCATGCAACGCTGAGTCCAGCCTTAGCTCAAATAGCTCAATAATTGCACTGGGATTAATCTTGGCAAGCTCTTCATATGCTGAAGCGATGCCTGTCCATACACAAGTGTTATCAGTAACGGTGTCGCCAATGTTATTCGGCCAGCCCGGTTCTGTTGCCGCTGAAGTTCCAGCAGTAGAACAACGGAAGAACAGGCCAGATGCTTGCGCCGTGCTGGCGCGTCGGATGTCGCCAACAGAAAACGCGGTACTAGCGGCCCAAGCTGCAACTGCCATTACGGTTCAAAGACTTGAGTGAATGTAGTTTGAATTGTCGCCAAGTTTGAGTACGGCAGAGTTTTGGTCCAAGACCTGCAAATCCACTTGTAAGTGTGAGTCTCGTCAGGTGGTGACCATTCGAAGGCAGCGTTATCAGCAGCCCTTGCATCCAAAAAGGTCTCAATAGTGTCAGCATCAGTTTCCGTGAGATTGCGAAACTCAAGCTGCCATTCTTTTGGGTTTTGGTTGATTCCGTAGCTCAATCTGGTCTGATATCCGTCGCCGAACTGAACAGTACGGACATTAGGCTGACTGCGCTTTTGCGCTCCGTAAGACGGATCAATAGAAGGGAAAGTGGCCATTAGCTTGCGAGTAAGCCTCCAGGACGCTTCTGCTTCACCAGCTCCTGTTGTACTGCAATACCAATCGCTTTGCCCAGCTGGTTGGCTTGGCTTGCATCACCCTCAACAGAAGATCCAGCAGCATCAACGTTCACGGTGATATTGCCCATTGCTCCACCTGAAGCCTCAACGCCGAGCTTGCCGTTTGATCCACGGCGCAGCGGCATAATCGCTTCTGGACCGGCTTCGCCCATCAAGCCGAAACGACCAGATCCACCATTGGCGTATTGGAACAGCGTGGGCTTATTGACGATGCCGCCCATGGCATAAGGCACGATCTTGTTTTTAGCGAACGCTGCACCTTTGCCTGCAATAAGAAAATCCTTGGTTAATGGATCTGGAGACTGTGTGCTGGCACCACCACCAGTCAACCCAAGGAAGTTGTTAACACCTGGAATCAAGCTCAAGCCTTGGAACAGTGCTTTCTTCGCAAAGATACGAGCCAGGTCACTGATGACAGAGTTGGCAAAGTCACGGAAGTTGGCCTTGCCGGTGGTAACAAACTCAGCAAATGCATCACCAAGGTCATTCACTGCATTGACTCCAACCTCGCCAACAGCTTCCGCAACATTCATTGCCTCGTCGAATACTTCGCGGAGGCCCTGGCGGAATTTGAATGCCGCTGAATTAGCTTCCTCAAGATTGGCGCGAAGCTCGCGGAGAGCATTGGCAAGCTCTTCGCTGCTCATCGCTTCTGCATATTTCTCAGCGAACTCAGCAAGCTGACGGTTGATTTCAATCCGCTGACGCTCCTCTTGGCTCATTAGCGTCACCGCAAAACGAGCGTCTGCCAGCTCTCTTCCAGCCTGCTGGAGCAATTTGCCTTGTTGTTCAAGTTCTTTGTTCTGGTCTTCAAGAATTTTCTTCTTGGCAAGATCAAAATCTGCATAAGCCTCCTCTTCCATGTTGATCCGCTTGTTTACATCCTCTGTCTCCTCCCTGGCCGCAGTCAGATCAAGCGCTAGCTGCAGGTGAGCCTTCAGAGTTTCGTCTTCAGCGGCAATTGCACCACGCATTTGGCGACGAAGCGCAAGCTCAATTTCACCCATTGGGGTTTGTTCAGCACCGCCACCGCTTGGGTCCGGCGTGGGGTCTGCAAAATTAGTTGGGGTGTAAGACATTTGAGCATTAATCGCTCTGCCCGTCATGCGGTCATACTTGATGCCTGCAACCTCGTAACTGCTGGCCAGCTTCATTGCCAGCTCTAAATCCCCTGCAGCAATCTTTGCGGTTTTCAGCTGCTTGGTCAGGGCTTGAATCATTCGATTATTAGTTTCCTTCCCGAGCCGATCTTCCAGCTCTTGGACCTTGTCATTCATCTCACGAAGCCTGTCGTTGGCTTCCTCGTTTGTCGTCTCTCCAGCAATTACTGACTTATTGAACTCTGCGTTCTTTCTGCTGTGCTTAACCAAGGCCACTGTTGCAGCAGTAATGCCTGCTGCTAATGCAACCCAAGGATTGAGCAACGATGCAGCAGTAAAGCCTTTCATCGCAACAGTGGCCTTGCCAAACGCAGTGCCAAGTGCCGCTGCGATTCCGACAAGGTTTTGCAAGGCCAATGCAACCCCAGCGGCGCCAGCAACAATCGCAAACTCTTTAAAGTTTTTAATTAGTACTGAAGTTGCATCCAAAAGCAAATTCAATCCGGCAGCAGCAAGTACTGCAAGGCGTTTGATTGCAGGCAGAATGTCAAGCACAAACTTACTAAAAGCCTGTTGCAGTTGAGCGCCAATCGGCTGCAAAGCTTCTCCAATCTCTCGGCGCACTTGATCAAAGGCAACAGCGGCCTTCGCGCCCGCGTCAGCACTACTATCGGCAATCTTGCGTGCAGTCTCTTCGTACTCAGGGCCAAGACTGACGATAAATTTCATCAACTCATCAAGCCCAACTGTTCCTGCCTTAAATGCTTTCTGAAGCTGAGGCAGTGTCATATTGTTTGCCTCGGCAAACTTAGTGACAGCGCCAGGCAATCTTTCACCCAACTGACCAGAGAGTTCTTCCGCGCTGACCTTGCCTTTAGAGAAGGTCTGCACCATGGCCGTTATTGCAGAATCAACGTCTTGCGCTCCACCGCCTGTCGCCTTGATAGCAGACGTAATATTCCTGAATACGACTTCTGCGTCTCCAATATTGCCACCTGCGCCAATAACTGCAGCAGCAAGGCGTGTGATGCCTTTTGTTGATACATCTAAGGGGATATTGAAATCCCTGGTGACGTCTGCTGCGGCTTTAATGCCTAATTGATAATTGCCAAGGCTAGAAGCAATGTCTACATTGCCAAACTTATCAGTAACTTTTGTGACGCCCTCAAGAGCAATTTCTAGCTTTTGCAGCTGGGCTGCATAGTCAGAAGTCGCGCCAAGCGCTTCTCGCACCATTTTGACTTGAGCGCCAATTGCAGCACCTGCGGCAACGCCAGCGACACCACCCACAGCGCCACCAACTGCAGCACCCAATGCGCCCTCAGGGCCACCGAATACGCCACCAGCGGCAATACCACCTAACCCTTGCGCAATACCACCAATCGTTGGACGACGACGACGCTTGTTTAACTTTTCGAGGCGACGATCTACTTTTTCAATCTCTTTGCCAAGCTGACGGAAATCTTGGCTGGTGGGGTCAAGGCCAGCTCGGAGCTGTGCAAATGCACTTCTCTGCGCTTGCAGGCTGTTGATGCTGCCATTGGAGGCCGCCGTCGCGCTACGAATATCTTTAGTCACCTGTTGATAACTCTTGCCCATTCGGTCAAGAGTTGCATCTACGCCTGCAGTTTCAATTTGAGTGATTGTTTTGTATAAAGATGAAAGCTCAGGGACAGGAGTTGGAATTGCAGAAACAGCGCTGCCGCCAGCAATCATGACCCCAGTGTTTGGGTCTCTTGCAGCCATTGGCGCCCCTGTTCGTGGGTTCCTCGCGCCAGCCTGACTTGCTTGCGCTGCTTGAATGCCAGCAAGTTTTGCTGCTCTACGCTCAGCACGCTCTTGAGCCATTGAAAGCTCGTCAAAAGCTTTTCTGCTAATGCCTAAAACAACATTCAGCTCCTCCTGTGCTTCTTTTAAACGATTGCTAGTAGTGGTGTATTCCTTGCTTCCAACGTCAATATTGTCAAGATCCTGGGCAAGCTCGGAAATCTTTTGCTTGAGGGCAGCGGTTGTATGAGTGTTTTCAATATTGACTTTGGTTGACTGAAGGAAACCAGTCGTCTGAGCCCTATTTGTAGCGACAAGGTTTTGGGCTACAACCTGCTGACGTTGCTGGGCTCTACTGAACTCTTGCGTCCTTGCCGTGACCGCCGCCAATTGCGTGGCGTATTCATTTGAGGTAACACCAAGCTTTTGCAGCAACTCATTGCCTGCTGCAATCTGACGACTAAATTTCTCAGGAACAACAGCAACGCCTTCTCCGAATATTTGTTTTGCTGTCCTAGGTTTTTTCGCGGCTTCTTCTTCCTTGCGGTTCAATCTGTCAAGCGATTCTGTTAAGGCGTCAATATCCTTACCTAGCTTCCTGTAAACAGTGCTGCCAATAGTGGCCTGCTGCTTTAGTCCCTTGAACGCATCAATTTGCCCGCGTATTGACTGCTGGCTAACTTTCGTTGCTTTTGCAACTTGAATTACTTCTTTCCTAAAACCTTCTAGCTGTTTGTCGCTGGAAAGAGAAGCCTTGCCTAGACCCCTCAAGGCACTTTTAAGTGCTGTAACACTGTCGAGACCTTCGGCCTTCAGCTTGATTAGAAGGTCGCCAACAGTCTTAGCCATCTGCCTTCTTGTTGAACTCGGTCAATGCAGCGGATTCCATAATGCGGAGACCCTCTAGCACTTCGCGACGGTTCTCCACATCATAAAGGTCAAAAAGCCCCCCGGAAACCAGCAGTACGTCATATCGCAACCCCACATAACCAGCCATGCTGACGGTCCATTGGGTCTGCATGCGCAGGAACATCATCACAATGTCCCAGTTCTCATCCCAGACCTCGAAGTCCTCTGACTCTTTTTTCTTTGGTGCTGGCAGTTCTATGCCAAAGGCGGCAGCGTCATCCTGAGTTCTGTCATCAATGATTTTGCCGCCAGAAGCCCAATAGACCGCAGCCTCTCTTAGTTTCCCGCTTGCGCCTCACCGTAGGTCTTGGTGTAAGCAGCAAGCACCGCTTTCAGCCAATCCACGTCATCGGCAAAATCATCAAGCTCAGCTTCGGAGAACTTGATCTCATCACCGTCCTCATCCTTGATACCTTCCCAGCCAACAAGAACCTTTTTAAGCAGAGACGCACCTTCTGATTCAGTTACGCCTTCCAGCTCAGACATCTTCACTCGCTTGAAGATTGCCGTGAACTCAGATTTCTCAAACTTGCCGGGCTTGGTGTCGCTAGGTTCCTGTACTTCAACAGGCCACTTGAAGGTTTTTACCTTCTTACGAACAAAAGCCATCAGATAAATCAAATAAGCTGGCTCAGCATACACAAAAAAAGGGAGCCCGCAAAGGCTCCCTCTTGATGCAGCTCTTCTAAAGCCTAGGTGTAAACAAGGTCGAATTCAGCGTTGGCTGCAGAGTCCGGCACACAGGTGTAAGGAATCTCCAGCATTGCGATGCCATCGGAATCGCCGTAAGCCACGTCGCCGATATCCACCTTGCTTGAGGTGAATTGAACCTTGTTGCCAGCCACAGTGCCGTGGGTGAACACGAGGTTGCCAAGGGCAGCATCGTCATCAACAGCTTGTGCGAAATAGTCCTTGGTTGCCATCGTCACTGCCTCAATCGAGACAGAGCCAGAGGCAGCGCGATCGGTGATGAGCACCTCCTTGGAACCGCCGACCAGCTCGCGATAAACAGTGCTGTTGCCAAGGTCAAACGAGAAGCTCTGAAGAGCACCTGCGTAAGACAGCAACTGGAAGCCAGTCACATTGTCGTTCTTGAAGACCAGCGGATCATCCTGATTCGCGTAGGTCGGCGTCAGAATTGCGCTGTCATCAGGAGCGTTGTAGATGCCGGTGAAGGTGAAATCCAGCGTTGGGATCTCTCCGACGTTGGCCGTGATTCCTACATTTCCCCGGCAGCCAGTCATCTTGTGACGAACGCCATCAATCATGTAATGAATGGTGACCGAGGAAAAACTTGCGCTCACCGGGTCATAAGTGACTGAAGTGCCAGCAACAACAGTCTCAGCTAGGCCACATGCCTTTAGTGCTTTGCCGTATTGAGGAGCAGTACCTGCAGCGCCAGAGCCAGCAAGTTCAACGCTGAAAGTGCATTCAACGCGAGTGTTTGCCAGCAGCTGCTGAGATGCGCCCAGATAAGGACGAATCAAATCGCGACTGACAACATCACTGCTCTGAGGAGTGATCGTCAGATCCCTTACTAGCACCGCGTCCGCCCCGTCCGGGCTGGCGTCGCTGCCATAAGTTGACTCCGTCTCGATCACGATCAGGCGTTTGCGTAGTAGCAGTGCCATCGGAACTTTCCTGTGATGGTTGTGGTGGAAGCGTCCGCTCGATCAGAGTGCGTACGCCTGTTTCAGGATCAAGGAGGTAACTCCCGCCATGACCACTGTGTTCATCCAACATGGTAAGTGGAGAGGGTGGTTAGGTTTAGCGTAGCTCTAACTGCTTACTGGGTTAAATCGTCGACATTTGTGCGATACCGAATCTCGTATTCGCAACTAATCAAGCCTGACGGTTTATCGGCCTCAATGAACTCAAACTCAGTTCGAACAGGCACAACATCATGCGCATAACCACCAAGCGTTAAGTCAGCCATGATTTTGCTGTGCAGTGACTCAACCGTGTCATCTGCAGCCTGGTCAGGAATGTCAGCCCTCTCGATCACTGTGATCCTGACTGTCATTGTCCAGTCCAGCTTTGGCAAGCTGGTGGTCTGCACGCAAACATCGCGAATCGGCTGAATGATAATTGCCGGTGATTCGGCCCTGGCAATCGGGTCGACACGAGTTCGGAAAATCCTTGTGCCAACACCTGCTGTGTCGACCAGCTTGGTTCTGATCGTCGCAAGGATGTTTTCCCGCTTTGAAGTCACGTCTTAGTCCTTCATCAACATCACACGCATTATCTTGCCGTCATCCAACAGCATCGGCTCGCGCACCGTATAAGCCACTCCATCGACGGTCAGAGCACTACCGTTTGTGACCGTTGAAAAATCAGAAGTCTTGACCACTACTGCGTAGTCAGTCGTCAGCACGACTCCGTCAGCAATGATCTCATTGGGTGACTCGAAGTATCCAACTCCAGTCGTGTCACCAAAAACTACTGGCACCGTGAACCCTGGCGTGTCAAAGAAAGCGTTGAGGTCTTCAGTAAAAGAAAGCGCCATATGAAAAAGCCCCCGCTAAGCGAGGGCTATAGATCAAGATCAGTTGTACTTTTTACGACCCAGGCCAACGACGCTCACAGCGCCAGCGCCAGTACCACCAGCAACAGTGATGACGACACGCGCATAACGCTTGATCTCATCAGTGTTCACGCTCAGGCTTTCAACCAGAGCAGTGTTAGCTGTAGTGGTGGTGAAAGCAGCCCCAGTGACATCAGCGAAGGTGCTGTTGTCAGAAGAGTCCTGCACCTTGACGGCATAGGTGATACCAGAGCCACCGGCTTCAGCATCAAGAATCAGGGTGATGTCACCCTCATAGTCAAGGAGGTCGACGCCTGTTTCATTGCCAGTTGCGGTGACAACGTCGTTAGGCGCAAACGACAGGGCGGTCAGAGTCCGCCGAGTGTTGCCGATGCTCATGATTCCTTGGTTCTCCTACGAGTGGTTGGCTTTTTAGGAGCAGGCTCAGGAGCCTTTTCCTCAGCAGCAGGCGCTGGGGCCTCTGCTTTGTGCTCAACAGCTTTGCCAAGGCCCAGGAGGGTCACAGCATCACTGTCTTCGACTTCCAAAATGGAGCCCGCAGCTGCGGGCTCACCGGAAATCATTACTGGCCTCAGAATTTCAATCTTCATGAGTCAGAAACGATGTGACAGATCACCTGGATCAGGTGCCGTAGCAGAATGCGCCAGGCTGCTTGACGGCGAAGTCAACATCTTGCAGAGCAATGATGCGGACGGTGCCAGCGGTTGCACCTGCATAAGGATCAACGGTCAGATCCAGACCAGACCACATGGCCATGATCAGCTGTGAAAAATCACCGAACAGAGCGTCGTTGTTATCAAGCTGGTTGGACACGGTCACGGGGTAACCGTTGATCTCGTCGTTCTCGTAGACGAACTGAGCGGTGTTAGAAGCCTTCTCAGTGCTCTTAAGAGCGCCACGAGCAGATGCGTTGATGATGTAACGCAGAGCGCCAGCATCAGCGTTAGCCACTGCCACGTCGGTCTCCATGCCGATGTACTCGGCAAAAGTTCCGAAGGTGGTGATGGTCTGGGTGCCAATGCCGGTGGTGTTGATCAGACCCAGGGGCTGGTTGGAAGAACCAGAGCCGTTCAGGCCAACACGATCCAGCTCAAGAGCCAGCACGCGAGCCAGGTCGTCACGGACCATTTGCTCAACGTCGATGCTGGACTGCAGCAGCAGCTTGCGGGAGTAGTCAACAAAAGCACCACAGGTTTTGGGGCTGAGGTTGACCTGCTCGATGGTCTGCTGGGACTCGGTCGGAGAAGAGCCCTCACCAACCCAGTAAGCAGTTGCGCTGGAACCCTGCTTGGGAATTGAGATGTTGCCGTTGATGCCCGTCAGGGTCGTCATGCCGGCATCAGCCAGTGCAAGACGGTTGCGGAGCAGGTCGATGAAGCTGCCAGACAGCAGGACATCGTCAACGAGGTTGCCGCCAGCGGTGGCAGTACCAACGTTCAAGTCACGACGCAGCACCTCGTTAGGCACCACGATGCCGTTAGAGGAACGCTCGTACTGCTTAGAAGCAGCTTGGCCGACTTCAATCTCAAACTCAGCCTCGCGACGAGCAGATTGATCGCCGGGGTTGGACAGATAGTTCAGAGCGCGGACAAAGCTGAAGCGCTTGACTTCTTTCTGAGAAAGGCCGACATCGTTGGAAGTGACATCGGCAGAACGGATGGGTTGTTCCACTTGACGGGTTCCGAGTTTTTCGAGGAATGCAGCACGAGCCTCGTCAATGGAGCTGTCTCCATCAACAAGTTCTTGTGCAAGGTCTGCCATACGGTGCTGAGCACCGAGGGCGCTGATGGCGGCAACGCGGTCTTTTTCAGCCTTCTTGGCCTCCGACCGGATCACCTCCAGGTTGGGAGTTTGTTCTTCCATCGCAGGAGCGGGTGTAGATGCGGTCGTGACCGCTGAACGAGTTTCCTGTTTTTCAACAGGAGCTTCGTTTGTAATAGTAGTGTCTTCAGGTTGTGAAGATTCAGGCATAGCAGGGTCTTCCGAAAGAAGTGAACGTCCGATTCCAATTGTGGGGTCAGCCGGAATCGAAACAAGGCTCAATTCGTGAGGCGTCCAGCTAGTAGCAAGCACACCCTCTTCGCGTTGCTCAACCTCATCGATTGAGTAGCCAAACGAAATACCGCGCAAGATGCCGTCTTTAACGTCATCTAGATACTGCTTGGCAAAATCAGAGCGCGAAAAGCGGATCTTTGCGTAAGCACGCTTTTTGTCCTCATCCAGATAAGCCCGCTCAACCACGCCCAGAACTTTGTCGGGGTTGTGATTGAAAAGGAACGGAGCGCCATCATTTAGGCGCATGAAGTTCGGTGCCTTGGTGTCGTGGCTGAGCACTTCGCTGCCGAAGTACCGCGTGACGGGGTACTCAGAGCTGAAAGGAAACTCAAAAGTCCGCTCGTCAAGAGAGCGAATGTCGGTTGCCTCAGTGCGTTGCATACGCTCACCGACAACAGAGCGCTTCTCTTCAGGCTCCTCAGCCCGAATCGCTGCGATCTTTGTCAGCGTGCTGAACTTGTGCCCGACTTTCCGATCAGTTGCCTCTTTATCGCGATAAAGAGTGATCAGCGCCGCAGGATCGTCTGCAGTGCCAGTAATCGTGAATGAAGAGTCAGGAACATCGATGGTTCCGTCACGCTCGACGCGATCGATACGACCTTCGGCGCGACCACCTGATGAATTCCAAGAGACGAAGTCTCCCGTCTTGAGGGCATCAGGTGCTGCCCTTTCTTGTTCCTGCTCCATAGAAGTCAAGAGTTCTTCCCCATTATTGCTAATAAGTTGTCTACCTTCCCGTGCTTTCTTGATCCGCTTCGATCGAGCGTCTGACCAAGACTTGCCAGCGTCACCTCCCCAGGCCGCCCAAGCCACTCTTCCATTACTTGGATACCCCTCTTCACCAGGGCTAAATCCCTTGCCCTGTTTATCGACAAGGTGTCTTGCGAACCAAGCAGACATGGTCACAACTGTGTCCGGCGACAGTTCATTGCCACTCAAAATCTGACTTGCTCTGGTGCGAGCAACGTCAGTGCCGCCGCCCTCTCCATCAGACTTCCAATCGCGATAACGCTGAGCCTCGGCCCTCATGCCCTCGTTGGGCATAAGGTCGATCTCAACTCCGTTTACGTTTGCCATTTGTCCGCTTGCGGGTGGGCTGTGGCTCTTCTGATTCAAGCAACGAGAGCTGCATAGTCTCGTCAGTTAAATCAAGATCCTTGTCTAGCTTGACTCCAGCGTCAGCAGCGATTTGCTGCTCACGAGCAAGCTCAGCGACGTTGTCATCAAAATCACCGCCTGAATAGGCAATGACTTGCTGCTTCGTCATGTAGCCAGCCTGCTCAGCCTCGCGATAAGCCTTGACTTCCTTGAGCGGGTCAACCCAGCTCCAGCCACGCGGCATCCAACGAGGCGACAAATAACGCTCAGGGCGCAGCTCGTAATCAGGGAAGTTGCAGTAGCCACTAAGCACTGCAAGATTCAGCCACTCGCGGAAGACACGCATATGCAGGTTGTCGATCAGATACTTCTGAACAACGCGCCAGTGCTCACGGTCCTCCAACAATGACAGCCTTGAGCTGCTGTAGTTGGTGTCGCTGAAGTCGCGAGACAACGTCTCATACGAGCAGCCAAAGCCAGAAGCAAAACGCCTGACCTTGTTTTTGACAAACATCTCGAACTGTTGATCCGGAGAATCAATGTCTGGAACGGTAATGTTTTCGCCGGGGCTCAAATAGCGAAACGTGCCAGGTTGAAACTCTGTAATTCTTTCTCCATTTTCAACATCGTCGGCCATTAACTCGCCCTCGTTGTTGGTGATGAAGCCCATAATGCTCGCGCCAGCACGAGCACGAATAACGGCTGCTTCCTCATAGCCCTGCAGCTGATGCGCATCTGCCATCACGCTGTGGAACCACGGCACACCCCTGTTCTGGCCTGGCCTCTCGGGCATGAACAGATGAATTACGTCATCTGCAGGCAGGAAAACATGCTTCCTGTCAGGAACAGGATTGCCTTGGAAAAATGTATCTCCAGGGTGACGAGTCAGAATTGCGTACCGCACAGGGCGGCCCCACTCGTCAACTTCAACGCCGTTACGCCACTCGTTGCCTTTCTTGCCTGTCGCGCCGTTGTATGACTCATCCAACAGATCGCTTTCAATCATCTGAAGTGCCAGAGGCACCTTTGACTCACCAAACTGACGCCGCACAATGCGGAACAACGCTTCACCCGACTCGCACATCGCGCCAGCAGCCAGCCACTCAAAATCGTGGAAGCTATACCGACCAGAGCAGTCGCAAGCGTTAGGCCGGGTCCAATAGGACCATTTGGCCTCAATCTCATTGTTAATACGATTATCCCGCTTGCTGCCACGCAGCTGGAGCACCTGTGATTGCAGTTTGATGCCGGTGCCGATCACATTGATCTGGGTTGTCCGCTTGGCTTGCCGCGCATACGGATTGTTCCGCACCATCTCGCGGGAACGATCCCGCAACCTGCGCAGATTGCCTCTGATCTCAGCATCAGCGCTGGCCTGCGTTGACATCCAATCAGATGTCAATCGAGAGACCATCGCGCCGCTGTAAGCACGGCGGAAGACCCTGGCAGCTGGCTTGCCAAAGCCTAAGAAGTTCATGACGCTCGAACGAATACCCATGATCAGTTGAACCTCACGAACATGTTGCGCGGATTACCAAGACCGTTGGCAATCAACTCAGCTTGATCCTCACGCTTTACTTCAGCCTTCAATCGACCTTCAAGCTGAATCAAGTCAGGCAAGTCGTAACGCTTGAGGTTGCGGTTGCCAATCTTGTATTCCTGAACAGCACCACCAGCAATCAATGTTCTGATTGCGGTCTGCACAGCTTCAAGATCCTTCTTGGCTTGTGATCGGCCATCGAAGGCACCAGGCAGCCCGGCATACTCAAGAGCCGCCTCAACCTTCAGGTTGCCGTAGCCAATAGTGATTTTTTCACTGCCTTTACTCGCGATTGCCTGCCAGAACCAATCGCCAGCATCAAAAAGAGCGCTGTCAGACGCCGTAATGTTGAACTCCCATCCATCCTCATAAACGGTCCCAGTGGACGTGTGGCCTTCTCCGTCACCATTGGTCCTCAAAAAATATTTGAGAGTCCAACTGGAGCTGTCGATGACATTCTCAAAAACATCCGCCGTGGCTTTGTCTCTCCACTTAACGGTGTCACCAGCTCGAATCTCGCTTGGGATGTTCACGGGACTACCAGCTTTGGACGAAATTACGGCGTTTAGGCCGCTTTTGCTGCTTAG
>CAACVD010001094.1_pt1 | contig 13053 bp, 10 predicted proteins | sample 2381771 | NCBI WGS metagenome assembly CAACVD01 (sample SAMEA5211965, study PRJEB30684) | marine metagenome | biome: Marine; feature: Epipelagic; material: Water | collected 2015-10-15 | depth 15 m | reverse complement strand
GAAGGAATAAGTAAACATATTATCAGAATGTTAAAAGAATTTTTTAATTGGGCTGAAGAAAACGAAGCTCACGAGATTTGTATCGGGATTACAAGCGGAATTGCTGGCCCCGGGTATAAAAAATTAATTGAAAGGCGCGGCTTTAAAAAAGTCGGGACTATTATGAAAAAAGAGGTGTAATTATGTGTGGAGGCGGTGGTTCTACAACAAACGTAACGGAAACTGGTCTAGGTGATGATCAATATGATGCTTTGGTCGAAAACCAAGGTTTTATCAGAGATGATATAAGCGCACAAGGACAAGCTGGGCAAGATCGATTTGACTCGGTTGATAGCCAATTAGAAACGGGCTTTGACGCAACGCAAGACAGATTTGATACTGTAGACAATAGTTTATCCGGTATAAGCGGAGATATGACAACTGGTTTTGCAGATGTAATGTCAGGACAAGAAACGCTTGCATCCGATGTAGACACTCGGCTTACACAAACAGACGAAAATATTGATACTGGATTTACGAACCTCGGTAACCAGTTCGATACTGGCGTAGACACAATTACTGGAGTAGTTGACCAACGTGCTTTAGATTTAGAAGACAATTTAGATACACGTTTTGACACTGTAGATGACGCTATAGAAACAGAATTTGGGGGTCTAGACACAAGGCTAGATGAAGATTTTGAATCTGTAATGACCGGGCAACAAGAAGGTTTTGACGCTGTCGGTGAACAATTAACAGACGCTGAAACTAATCTTTCTGACCAACTTACTGATACTCAAGGTAACGTTTTAGATGCTACTACCGTCATTAAGGATCTTGTAGAGAAGTATGGTGGTGATGCATCCCTGTATTACGAAGCATTAGCTCAAGGTCAATCTGACTTACTTACTGGTCAAGGCACAATGCAAGATGCATTCGATAGCTTCCGTACAGATTATGATGACAACACTACTCTAGCTGACCAAGCCAGAGCCGACTTAGCTAGTAGCGTTATTGGGGGCTTTGAAACAGTCAATGAGACACTTGGTAACCAAGGTACAGCAATCGAAGGTGTTGCTACAGATGTTGCTGGTGTACAAACTGGTGTAGATGACGTAGCCGCAGATGTTGTATCAGGTGCAGAAGCCGTTGAGACTTCATTCGGTGATATAGCCAGAGATATAAGTGGTGTTTCAGATGATGTTGATGAAGTAAGTGGTCAAGTTGCAGACTTTGAAGATGACACTGAAACTAACTTTGGAACTATAGCGACTGACATTGCATCAGGAACTGAAGCAACAAGCGCAGAAGCTGAAGCAAATAGAGACGCATTTAAAGAAAAATTGAATGATGTAAGAGATATTTTACAAGATGAAAATGTATCTTTAGACGAAAATGTCGCTTCCGTATATACAGATTTATCTGACTCATTTGATTCTACAGGTACACTGATTACCGAGTCAATCACAGACGAAGGTACAACAATTACTAGGGCTCTTAGTGATCAAGGTGAATTATTTATAAAAGAAATTGATGCAAATGGAACCACACTTGATCAACAAACACTAGATATAAATTCCCTACTTGATAATGTGGATTCATTCCAAACAGAAGTACAAACACAATTTACTGATATCTTTGGTGACGCTACAGCGGCCGCTGAAAGTCGTACTAACATCCTTAGTGCTTTCCAAACAACTAATGACCTTATTGGTACGTTGGGAACTGGCGTTTCTGACGAACTTACTAGTGCATTTGACACAATCAGTACCGCATTCGATGATCAAGGTACACTAATTACAGAAACAATTGCGGATAACGGAGACACAATTACTAATGCTATTGACGAAAATGGTAACTTAATTACTCAACGTTTTGACGCAACAAATACTTTAATTGATGAAACAGTTCTTGATATAGATGACATCGCTTCACAATTGAATGGTGTTGAAACAGGACTTGGTGATCAGTTAACCACTGCGTTTGATGCAATTGCTACAGGTCAAACAGATGCCTCTACTAACCTAGTAGAACTACTGGGTACGATTGGAACACAAATTGATACTGTGGGCTCTAATCTAGGTAGCGCGTTTGATACTGAATTTGCTGATTTGGTTGATGCATTCGATTCAACTGGAAAACTTATACGACAAGATATTGATGAAAACGGAAATTCTCTTACAAGAGAGTTAGATGCCGCTGGTAATCTGATAACAACTACTCTTGATCAAAACGGTAATGTTCTTGATCAATCAGTAACTGATATAGCAAGTATCTCCACGCAACTTAACTCCCTACAAACAGGTCTTGGGGATCAAATAGTAAATGCCTTTGATGGTATACAGCAATCTGGCGATGAACTGAAAGCTAACCTAGTTGGTAACCTTAATGGCTTGAAAAACATTATGGAAACTCAGGGTGGTAATCTCAGTGAACAACTTACAGATAAGTTTACTTCTCTAGCCGCATCATTCGATGAGAACGGAGATCTAATCCGAAGTGCTGTTGATGAGAACGGAGACTTTGTATTTAGGGAAATTAATAAGCAAGGTGAGCTAGTAATCAATACAGTAGATGATGCTACTGGTAGGTTGATAGAGTCAGACAAATTTAACGCTAAACTACTTACAGAAGATTTAGATTCTAAATTTAATTCTACTGAAGAATTCCTACAAGCTATAGATCGATCCATGACTGAGTTTGGGGATGACTTCCAAGACAATCTATTAAATATGGCGTCTGGCTTAGAAGAAGGATTTACAAACAGATTTGATGAACTAAGCGAAGGACAACAATCATCAAGAGATTTATTCACAAATAGACTTACCCAAGTTAAGGCACTTTTAGAAGAAGATGTAGCTGATCTTGATAGTGGCCTACGAAATCGTATGACCGCATTGAGTAATGCATTTGATGGTGAAGGTAGATTGATTGCTAACGCAATTGATGCAAACGGTAACCTTCTACAACGTCAAATTGATGAACAAGGTAATTTGTTACTCACAACGTTTAGCCGACTTAACGGTAGAATGTTAGATCAACAAGCCTTGAGTATTGACCGATTGATGAATGAGGTTGGAAGGCGATCATTTACCAGCGGTTCTAACGCTAATATGGGTGGTCGTAGTCCAACACAAGGGGCTCCCGCTCCAGCACAAGTCTACAGTGGCTTCGCTTCCCCATACGCGCAAACGTATTAAGGGTTAAGCAGTGATAGAGGATCAAAGACTATCCCGGATTGAAACCAAACTGGATAAACTGGCTGACGCAGTAGTTCAACTTGCTAGAATGGAAGAACGTCTTGTTACCTTATTCAATCGAATGAATAAGTATGAAGAAAAACAAGATATACTGGAGGATAAAGTAGATGAGATCTCTGATCGAGTATCTACTAATGGACAAACTCTGAGATTTGCAGAGCGAGTATTTTGGATAGTGTTAACGGGGGCGGTATCCGCAATCTTTTGGTATTTTAGAACATGAATCCAACTACCGTTTCTGAGGCCGGAAAAAGCCTTGTAAAAAAATTTGAAGGGTTACATAAAGTAACAACAGAAGGTGACGTAAGAGCCTATCGTTGTCCGGCTGGACGTTGGTCGATTGGATGGGGTCACTGCAAGGGCGTTAAGTCCGGTATGAGAGCTACAGTAGAAGAGTGTGAAACTTTCCTACAAGAAGATCTCAATGAAGCTGGTAATGTCGTAACACGATTTGTAAGTGTTCCATTAACTCAGCAACAGTATGACAGTTTAGCATCATTTATTTTTAATGTTGGTGCTGGAAATTTTCAGAGTAGTACTCTCCTTAAAAAATTAAACCAAGGTTTGTATGACGATGTACCAGAGCAAATTATGCGCTGGAACAAGGCAAGAGTAGAAGGTGAATTAAAGCCACTTAAAGGGCTCACAAGACGCCGTACAGCCGAGGCGGCACTATTCTCAATGGATGCTCCTTTAGCTGACGATGGCGGTGATTTGATGGTTCAAAAGCCAGATCAAAGTACCGTTAAGCCTTTAAAGAAATCTAAAACATTAGCGGGTGCTGGTATAGCGGGAAGTGCTGGGGTTATGGCAGAAGTCACATCTCAACTACAACCGCTAATAGGTTATTCTGAATACATAAAATATATTTTCCTTGCGGCATCTCTAGCCGGAATCGTGCTGGTTACCTACGCAAGAATTAAAGATAATCAGGAAGGTGTTAAATGAGTTTATATAAAAATATAAACAAAAGAAAAAAGGCTGGAACAAGCAGACCTAAAAGCAAAAGTACTATTTCCAACAAAGCCTACAAAAACATGAAGGCTGGTTTCCCCAATTCTAAAAAGAACAAGGCAAAAAAGAAAAAGTAATGATATTTGGCGGAATCCTTACCAAAATTAAAATTATCATAGCGGGTGTTGTAGCCGCGCTATTACCCATTCTCTACATCCTCGGCCGCAAAGACGGAAAAAAAGAAGAAGAAATAAAAGCAATGAAAGCGGCACATGAAGCGGCTGAAGACAAGGCCGAATTTTATCAAGAGATGGAGAAAACGAACAATGAAATTGAAAGTAATAAGCCTATTGATCGGGACGATCTTACTAAGCGGTTGCGCGACAACGGTCTATAAGACTGTCGTAGAACCTTACTGTCCACCTATCAAAAATTATTCAGAGGCTTTTAACCATCGTCTTGCAGACGAGATTGAAAATCTACCCCAAGATAGCAGAGCTATTGAAGAGGCCATTTCCAACTATGTAGTCTTACGAGACAAATTGAGAGCTTGTGAAGAACAGGCAGAAGAATTGAAGAGTAAACAAAATAATGGCTGATCCCACATCATTAAACGGTTTAGTAGGCGATCCAAGGGCGTTACCCGATAATATGGGTATAGCTCCGACAGATCAAGCTATAAAACCTTCACCACAAACTGGCAAAGGCTTGGCTGGCCGTGTTGAAAATATGGGCCCGGGATCTATGGCTTTGCCCGAAGGCCCGTCAGATGGCCCAGTTTCCGGTGGAGGTTCAACAAATTCTAACCCAAGTCTAGCAACAAGAAGCAATGTTGTTTCTGGAGTAAATGTAGGAGCGCAATCAGCTTCAATACTAAATGATGCAGAAGGTTTCTTAGACAAAAAAGATGCTACTTTATCGGGTCGAGTAGACGATATCGATCCTGATACCGCTGGCACAAGCATAGATAGCATAACCGGAGATCCGGGGGCACTTAACGTAGCCGCAAGTACGGCCGCTGTTGATACGGCCGCACAAGTACCGGGCAATAATCAAGCAAGTACATATGATGCTAAAACTACCTCGGGCCAAGTAAACGATGCATTAGCTGATGCGGCAACAATGGAAACAAATGAAGATGCCATTGTAGACGCGGATGGACTCACGATGGACATGCAAGGCATGGCTACCGGGATCAACGAAGATGGGTCTATCAACGCTACTGGAGCCGCGTTAAATCAGTTTGCTCACCAGAACATTAGTAGGGTTATCGATACAAGCACTGTATCCGGTAAGCTACTAGCTCAAACATTAGGTGAAGGTAATTATACCGATGCCAAAGCTACCGTTAAAGGACAACTTGATATCCTTACAAAGGAGTTTGTTGACTCTGAGGGTAATCCTAAGATCCCATCATGGGCCGCTGGTATAGCTCGTAACGTAGGTAGAACGTTTGCATTTAAAGGTGTAACCGGGACAGCCGCAATGAGCGCAATGTCTACGGCTATGATTGAGGCAACATTACCAATAGCACAAGCCGACAGTAGTTTTTACCAAACACTGACAATAAAGAATTTAGATAACAAACAACAAATGATCATTAACAAGGCTAACGTCTTGTCGAAGATGGAACTAGCTAACCTAGATGTTCGTACATCGGTAGCAGTCAACAATGCTAAAACGTTCATGCAATATGACATGGCTAACTTAGCTAACGAACAACAAGCAAACATCGTAAACACCCAAGCTAAAGTACAAGCAATCTTAGAAGATGCTAAACAAGTAAACGTAGCTCGTAGATTTAATGCCGAGTCTCAGAACGATATGGATATGTTCTATGATAACCTTAGTTCAACAATTGATATGTATAACACTGGTCAAAAGAACCAGATGGCGCAGTTTAATGCGGGTGAACTAAACGACACATTCCAATTTAACGCTTCTCTAGAAAACTCCAGAGAACAATTCTACGCAAACATGCAATATCAAGTAGATGCCGCTAACGCTAAATGGCGTCAGACGGTAACTCTACAGAATAATGAGAATGCATTTAATGCGGCCGCAATAGACGTAAAAAATATTGTTGGTCTGACCACTGAAGCACTTAACCAACTTTGGGATCGTGCTGACTCACTACTCGATTACGCATGGAAAGAAGGCGAAAACGAAAAGGATCGTGAACTAAAACTTGAGTTGGCAAAGATGGAACTGCAAGCGGCCAGAGAAGCGGCTAAAGCTAAGAAGAAGTCAGGTATATTTGGAGCTATAGGAACAATAGCCGGTGCCGCACTCGGTGGGCCATTAGGAGCTAAACTTGGTGGCATGGTCGGTGGCGCGGTAGACGGGGGATAGGAAACTAATATGACATTTGAAGAAGCAATCGTAGTTTCAGTACGCAAATACTACCAAGGTAAAATGCCCGAAAAACTTATGGAAACAAAAGAGGGTGAATTAAAATACACCCGGGAATATTTTGACGAACTGGAAGAAGAATTATTGAACCCAAAGAAAAAAACAAAAGAAGATGAGGAGGATTTAGAAGATGAGCTTGACTAATCCTAGCCGTCCAGATGCTCCTATACCCGGAGCTAATTACACTAGTGATACTAGAAATTGGCCTTGGCATAGACCCCCAGATATAACTGATGTTGATGAAGCATTAGAATACGTCATGGAAACTTTGACTGAAACAGATGCGGGTATGCGATATATGGGAATGGTCGAAGGTGGCCTATCACTTGTTTCTGTAGCAGACATAGTAGTTACTCTTGGTATCGGCAGAGGAAAATGGACTCCAGATTTTGCTTTGTTAGTCGCTGGGCCCGTTACCCGAATGTTGGAAATATTAGCTAAATCTTACAAGATTGAATATGACCTTGGTATTGAAGATGCAGATACCTTTGACACCGCTGTTTTATATAAGAAAAAGAGTGAGTTACTAGAGGGTAATTCTGAAGAAGATCCCGAAAAAATTGAAGAAATTGTGGAAGAAGAAGAACCACAAGGTTTTCTTATGATGGCTTCCGAGGACGAACAATCTTCAATGTTAGGATATGATGCAGAAGAAGAGGAGTTAGAAGATGAGTGATGCAATGTATGGATTTGCTACAGGCTTTGCTCAAGGCTTCTCTCAAACATATTCAGCCCGTCTACAAGCAGAGGCGGCTGAGAAACGTGATAAGATCCGTTTTGGGGCTCAAGCATGGCTAAAACAAGAAGACCGTTATAACTCTGCTAAAAAAGCCGATGAAGCAATCATGCAACAAGCTGAAGCACTGGTTTCTAGTGAAAGTCTTATTCCCAAGGATGCTGTTGTAGATGTGTACAACATGTTGAAATCTGGCCGTACACCAAAGATGATTATTGATGATGTTCGTACAGCTGGGGCTAAGTTTGAAAGCCTACCTTCACCTCAAGAAAACACAGAATTAGTCGTTCCAGAAAACGATCAAACTGACGCTTTATTAGGTGGAGAAGATACATCTTTATCTACCGCCGCTATGAACACGGGTGACAAAGTTGTTAACCCAGATGAAGTAGCTTTAGCCGATACTTCTAGCGCACCTAAAAAAGATGATCCTAATAACCCATTCACAGAATATAGAACAGATATTCGTGAAGCCGTAGGACAAACTGAAGGAGATTACTTTGATCAAGTATTGTCTGGTTACACATCACCCACAAGAAAATCTAAATATAAATTTACCCCGGGCGTAACGAAGACTGATATCCCATCTTTAGAAAGTTTATTATCTCAGTCTGTTTATAACAGTACTGAGTTTAAAGAGGCTCTTGCAACTAATGATACAGATAAACAACAAGAGCTAATTATAGCTGGGATCCAAGCTAAAAAAGGTGATACTTCTAAATCTCTCTTTGGTACAGGCGAAGTAGCATCAATTATGAATATATGGGCATTAACCGATGCGGGTAGGAATGCCGTAGAAAATGGTGATGTTAACGCAATTGCTAAAGAATGGGCCCGACTTGACTCACAAATAAACCCAGAGTCAGCATCTACTTCTGGTGAAGCTAAGAAAGACTTTGATTTATCAGATCTTGAAAACTCATTCCTAAATGTATGGGAGCGTTCTGACGCTGGTAAAAAAGCAATGGACGAGGGAGATGTAGATGCAATCACTGAAGCTACAGTAGCCGCGCATGAGCAAGCACAAAACGTAAGAACAAGTCTTAATAAAGGCTACGGGTTTGACCCATCTAAAGTTACACAATTGAGTGATATACCGGGTTTACGAGAACAATTTGCTAAATACCCTGTAGTGTTACAACAATTAAATAACATTGAAGAAGGTTTATTGTCAGCTAAAAGAGCAGAAACGGACGCTGGAGATAAAGGTAAAGACCATACTGTGTACGGAATTGTAGATGGTAAACTATCTGTAATAGGAACCGGAACCAGACGAGGTGGTAAGCTATTTATGAATGGCGAGGAAGTACCCGCCGAAGACGCAAGTAAATTCTACCTATCTTCTGTTGATAATCCTATTGATGCAGAAAAGATTGCCGCATCTGATTGGGTTAAGAAGAAAGATAAGCTATATGGCTCTGTAGACTTTGCTAATACAGCTTTAGTTTATTTAGCTGAGTTAGAGCAAAACCCATTAGCTCGTACATATGTAGCAAGATTTGCTTCCGGTGTTGGTGAGGTATTAAACGAACTTCAAGCTCTTAAAGATATTTCAACCATCGTAAATGAAAACGGTGAAGAATTAATTGATAGAGATCTTCTAATACAACAAATTGAAAATAACCCAGCATTCGATAACTTCAGTGCTGGAGTACGTTCTATTATTGCACAAGAAACTGCGCTTATATTCGATGTAGCAAGGGCTGAAGGAAACAGTGGTCATGCATTATCAAACAAAGATTATGACAACTACTTTAGATCTATCTTTAACAGTAATGATCCAAAAGTTATTCAAGCAAACATTGAGCGTAAGGTAGGGCTGTCATTTAAAGCGGCTGTAGCTGGTGCAAAAAGCATTGGTAACAACCCCGGAATGAAATACGCTGTTACAGGTACAGGAATTCAATGGTGGCAGACACCGAAAGAAACAGTCTTACAAGGAAGAGATGCTCCAGTAAGAAACTTTATAAATGAATCACTAGATCGTGTAACTAAGACAGTAGAAGGTTCAAGCTACGGCACGACACCAGAACAAAAGTTTGATGCTTACATAGCGGGAGAAGAAATAACCGTTGATCAAGAATTGGTCGATGCCTACCCCTCTTTAGCACCATTACTTGGTAAAAAGATAAAAGCACCATCATCAGGAGATAATCAATAATGGCAACAGCGCAGACTACAAATCCTTTCGCTGGTGCGATAGTCATTGATGATGAGGAAAACCAACAAAATCCTTTTGCGGATGCTGTTGTTGTAGGTGAAGCTCCTGTAGTTGATGACTTAGAAGCTACTGAGCCCAAAAGCGAAAACGAAAACCCTTACCAGTTTATAGATGACAACTTAGATCTAATCGGTGAGCCAGTAGACTTACCGGATCCTAATACAACTATGTACAACGATATTGAGGCCGAAGGGTTTCTCGGTATTGGCGGTAGAGATGATGCCTTTCAAAAAGCATTAGACAGATATAAATTTTATGAGAGTCACCCAGACTCTGAAAAGACATTAACTGGTATGCTCGTGTACAACAACAAAGTAGTACCTTTTCCCGACCAAAGTTTCTTTACTGGTGATATGGGGGTAGATGTAGGTTCTAAAATCGCTTACGGCCTTAGAAACGCTGGTGTAAATATTTTAGAAACTGGTGAGATCATTACAGATTTAGCTGGTGTCACAGACGAAGACACAACCTACATAGCAGACAATGTACCTAAACTCGATACGGGCGATAGTACTATGGATAGTATCATCGTTGAAGGTACAGGGATTATTGCCGGTGGTGGTGCTGTTGCTAAAGGAATTAATTTAGCTGTTACCAAACTTCCCAAGTTAGCTCGTGTGATAGCGACAGGATTAGGATTTGAATTAGGTGCCGCATCTAGTGCCGAAAGTGACGCGGGTACTTTGCTTATAGGTAACAAAGCATTATTAGATGAGTTTGGATTACAGCCAGCCATATTTGATGGTATGGAAGTAGACCCGGAAGATCCTAAAGCACAACAAGAATTAGCTAAACGTATGAATATCCTTATGGATGGTATGACAGCGGCTGGTGTTTTAACTGGGACTATAAAAGGGGTCGATTTTGCATCCCGTACTATCTACAACATTTTCGTAGATCCGTTTGCTAAAGCGGGTAGCGTTAGCAGAATGGAGCAAGATTTTGTTCGTGAGCTAGTTGATAGTCTTATAGACGTTGGGGATGATCCTAAAGCTATTGAGGCCGCAAGATTAAAAGTTGCGGATCTCATTGAACAAAATAAAAACTTGTATGTAGATCTTCCACCAGAATTAGCCGAATCCGTCAATATAAGCGTGGACTCAATGACTGCTTTAGAAAGAGCATTGAGAGATGACAATACTGACGCCGCAAAAGAAATTATAATGACGGCTAGAGCCCGAAGACAAGGTGTTCTTCAAAAGGGTGAAGGAACAAATAAAACGGCTGTAGCAACCGCTAGACCCGGTACAGAATTAGAACGTGTCGCTAAAGAAGCTGAAGAAAATTTAGGTGGATCAGACGCAATTCAAGGTGCTAATCGTGCTATCCAAGATCAAGGTGTTGCAGAAATTGATAATGCCACACTGGCAGTGAAACAAGCCGAAGATAACTTAGCTGATTTAAATACACGAATTGTACAAGAGCTTACTGAAGATCCTTCTATTATAGGTAAAGCTACTGAGCTTGAAACTAAATACGGGTTTGATATTGGATCGGTAAAAGAAAACTCCGCTGACGAAATAGTAGCGGCTATTGGCCGTGCTTCTGAGGCAATGGATACACAAAAGAATAATTTGTTTAACGCTGTTGAAGGCGGGGCTGTGGACTACGAGGGTTTAGTAGGTGTTCTTCGTAGCTTAAAACCCGGACAACTGGACGTTGCCGCAAGCGCAATGCCCGGAGACAATCTATTTGGCACTTTGCTTGAGCAAACTAAACTACGCATGAAAGAAGTAGACGGACAAATGGTTCGGGAAACAACTGAAGAAATGCAAGAGCGTTTTGCCCGATTTGCAGAACGTAATGGATTAGATTTTGCTAAATTATTTACAGAAATACGACCTAGTCTTGTCGATTCAATTAATGCTTTAGAGCGTGGTAGTGCCGCCGAAAAAGGAGCCGCTAAAACACTTATTAAGTTTAAAAAATATATAGATGACGATGCTATAACATACTTGGATGAAGTGGGAGATGAAGCAACACTAGACGCGGCTAATGAGGCCATGCGTTATTTTAAAGAAGATTGGGCACCATTTTGGGATGACGCTTCTACCTTACAACAAATTGGTATTCTCAGAAGGCAAACAACGGCTCGTGGTAAACAAACACCAATGTTTGAAGATACAGCCCGTCAACAAGTTAAAACGACCATCAGTGACGATAATAGATCGGTTGCGGCTAATATGGTCAAGTTACTTGAAAGGCCAGAAGCTGGGGCGGATCCTAGTTTAGTTACTGACTTTATAATAGGTGATGTATTAAGTAGCCTGAGTGCTAGACTTGATGGCCCAGAGGCAATTTCTAATTTAGGTTTAAACGAGGTACGACAAAGTCTGTCGCGTTACTCTACTCTGATAAGAAAGAACTTCGGGCAAGAAGCAGATAAGATAGATGCTTTAGTTGCCAAACTTGATGATAACAAACTTACTAAAGAAGCATTACAAAAAGAAGTTATACAAGCACAGAGATTAGCGGATAATGCTAAAGATAAAATTTATGAAGATCAATTAAACGGATTTTTTAGAGGTAAAGGAAAGGTACCAAACCCCAACGGTTACGCCACTATGGCGGCAATCTTTAACAGCCCACAATCGGCTGATCAATTAACACAATTGATGGCGAGAGCCGAAGGTGATCCGATAATTGCAAAGGGTATGCAAGCCGCATACATGAGATGGTTTAAATCCCCTAGAGGTGTGATGGGTGCTACAGAGTCAGCCGCTGGCGATAGATTAGTAAGAAGCACAGTTGAAACTCTTAATAAAGATGGAGTAAAGAACGCTTTTGAATACGCAGAAATATTGTTCAAAGACCAGCCAGAATTTGTAGAGGCATTAGACTTATTGCTAAGTGAGGCCGCTGGTGTTGCAAGATCTCGTGGTGCTAAAGCTATACCAACAGGATCGGGTACCGCTGAATTAGCAGAGCAAGTAGCCGCCGTTAACCGTGGTATTACAGCTACCCTTGGTGTTCTATCTAGAATAGGTGCTAGGATCCGTACAACCGCTGTCGGTGCTATACAACAATCGTTTGCTAAAGACACATATTACAATATGCTCGATAATCTTATGTCTAACCCTGATGAATTTATACGCGGGATTAAGGACGTAGTTAGAGAAGAAAAAGCAGTAGGTACAATACCCATTAGATTACCTTTTACTAAGGGAAAACAAATCCCTGACGCTGTACCTTTTTTAGGTGGAAAAGAAATGGTATACTACCTAGACCGAGGTGCTTTATACAAAGCATTAGTACGGGCCGGTGTATATCGTGAAGGTAACGAAGAAGACCAGCGTTCATTTATGGAACAACTAGCACAAACAGAATTAGATTTTACAAGAGCGCGAGACGAATTCGTTGAGTCACAAGAACTCGGGTTAGAATAATTGGCGCACCTTAATTTGACGTTAATATTTTGAATTATCTGAGAGACAACAATGGAAGGCCGAATAAAAAGGGCTTGGAAACTTTGGGCATTGTCTCTTGGGGAA